>Ga0074197_1001071_pt1 | contig 25814 bp, 19 predicted proteins | sample EPASupsiteSAE305_FD_64526 | JGI IMG/M metagenome (GOLD analysis project Ga0074197, IMG submission 64526) | Bioremediated contaminated groundwater microbial communities from EPA Superfund site, New Mexico - SAE3-05 reassembly with SPADES | ecosystem: Environmental > Aquatic > Deep subsurface >...
ACTGCCGGGGCCACCGTTGCGGCCTACCTCTTCAGCGATGCCGGAATCAGTCCCCTGTCCTTTGCCCGCATGATTGTGGGGCTTGAATATCACACCCCGCCGTAACTGACCCGCACCGGGAGGTGTAAACCATGGAATGGTACCAGCAGCAAACAGAGCAGATTCTTGAAAAGCTGAAAAGTACGGAGACCGGGCTGTCATCTCAGGAAGCTGCCCGACGCCTGGAAGAGTACGGCCCCAACAAACTGGCTGAGGAGGAAAGCATCAGTCGTTTGCAGATTCTGCTGCACCAGTTCAAGAGTCCGCTGATCTATATCCTGCTGATCGCTGCAGTGGTGACGCTGCTGCTGAAGGAGTACATCGACAGCGGCGTGATCCTGACGGTGGTGCTGCTGAATGCGGTGATCGGCTATCTGCAGGAGTTCAAGGCCGAAGAAAGTGTGCGTGCGCTGAAAAGCCTGCTGGTGGCCAAGGCCCGGGTAATCCGGGACGGCCATGAGCAGGAGATACCCGGCACGGATCTGGTGCCGGGCGATATCGTGCTATTGGCCTCGGGCGCCAGGGTCCCGGCTGACCTGCGGCTGCTGCATGATATTGAGTTGCGGATTGACGAGGCGATGCTGACCGGTGAGTCACTGCCGGCTGATAAAACAACCGCTCCGCTGACTGAAGCAGGCCTGACCCCGGCGGACCAGACCAACATAGCCTTTATGGGCACTGCCGTGGTTAATGGCCGGGCTCGCGGCCTGGTGGTGGCCACAGGGGCGCAGACCATCCTGGGCACCATTGCCGGCGAGGTGCGCAGTATCGGGCTGGTCAAGGCGCCGATCCAGCTCAAGATCGAGCAGTTTGCCCGCACCATCGGCCTGCTGGTGCTGGGGGCGGCCGGTCTGCTGTTTGTGATCGGCCTGCTGCTGGGCGAGACGGTCAAGAACATGTTCATGGTGGCGGTGGCTGCAGCCGTGGCCACCATCCCTGAAGGGCTGCCGATTGTGGTGACCATTGCCATGGCCGTGGGAGTGGCCCGGATGGCAAAGCACAATGCCATTATCCGCAAGCTGCCGGCCGTAGAGACCCTGGGCAGTACCACCGTAATCTGCTCCGACAAGACCGGCACCCTGACCCGTAACGAGATGACCGTCACCAGTCTCTACGATGGCCAGCGGAGCTATCAGGTAAGTGGCACCGGCTACGAGCCTGAAGGTCAGGTGCTGTTTGACGGCGCTGCAGTTACCCTTGACAACCATACAGAGCTGGCCCTACTTTTGCGGATCGGCCTGCTCTGTAATGAATCGGACGTCTATGAAGAAGAAGGACGCTTCAAGGTGGATGGCGACCCCACCGAAGGGGCGCTGATCACGGCGGCCATGAAGGCCGGACTGCAGTCTGAGCTGGAAAGGGAAACGTACGAACAGCTGGCCATGGTCCCGTTTGAGTCCGAGCGGGGCTATATGGCCACCCTGCATCAACAGGGCGAAAAGCGGGTTATCTTCGTCAAAGGCGCCCCGGAACGGGTGTTGGAGATGTGTGCAGTGACAGAGCAGCAGTTGGCCGATGCCACAGGCATGGCTACCGGGTTTGCTGCCCAGGGGATGCGGGTGCTGGCCTTTGCCTGGAAAGAGGCGGCCCCGGATCAGGATGGGCTGGGACACCATGACACCGCTTCAGGCCTGACCTTTGCCGGACTGCAGGGGATGATCGATCCTCCCCGGACTGAGGCGATTGAGGCCATTGCCGACTGCAAAAAAGCCGGTATCCGGGTGGTGATGATCACCGGCGACCATGGCGTGACTGCCCAGGCCATCGGTCGGCAGCTGGGGATTATTGAACAGGACGGCATCGTGCTGACCGGCCGTGACCTGGAGGCGATGGATGATGACGCGCTGTATGAGCGGGTCCCTTCCGTTTCTGTCTTTGCCCGGGTTGCGCCGGACCACAAGCTGCGGATTACCCGCCAGCTGATCCGCCACGGCCAGGTGGTGGCCATGACCGGCGACGGCGTCAATGATGCCCCGGCCCTGAAGGCCGCCCATATCGGGGTGGCCATGGGGATCACCGGCACCGACGTGGCCAAGGAGGCCTCGGACATGGTGCTGACCGACGACAATTTTGCCAGCATCTTCAGCGCGGTACGGGAGGGCAGGATCGTCTTTGACAACCTGCGCAAGGTAACCTTCTTCCTGTTGCCCACCGGCATCGCCTCGATCATCTCGATCATGATCACCATGCTGCTGGGGGTGCCGATCCCCTACCTGCCGGCCCAGCTGCTCTGGATTAATCTGGTCACCAACGGTCTGCAGGATGTCGCCCTGGCCTTTGAGCCGGGAGAAAAAGGGATACTCAAACGTCCCCCCCGCGACCCGCAGGAGGGGATCATGTCCCGCCTGCTGATCCAGCGCACCGTGCTGGTGGGGATGGTGATTGCCGGAGGGGTGGTCTGGAACTACACCACGGCCCTGCAGGCAGGGGCCTCGCTGGAACATGCCCGCACCGTGGCGGTGACCACCATGGTCTTCTTCCAGTTTTTCCAGGCCTGGAACAGCCGCTCAGAGTACGAATCAATCTTCAGCATCAACCCGCTGGGCAATCCGTTCCTGTTCTACAGCATGATTGCCGCCGGACTGGCCCAGCTGGCCTTTATCTATGCCCCGCCCCTGCAGTGGGTCTTCCGCACCGTGTCTCTGACAACAACGGAATGGGTACAGGTGTTGGCCGTGGCCGCTTCGGTACTGGTGGTGGTGGAACTGGATAAATGGCTGCGCAGAAGATTTACGTAATCTTTACGATTTTTGATAGACACAGGAGACAATGGTGAACATAAGTCAACTCAACTATCAGCTTAAAAAATTCAAAGACTATCTGGCCCTGAAGACAGAGATGGTCAACCATCAGGGAATCATCCGCGAGGTGGCTTCAGGGGTGGAGCGTTCCTGGATCTACTACCTGATGTTATTGATGGCCGGGTTGATTGCGCTGTTGGGACTGTTAACCAACAGTGTGGCGGTGGTGATTGGAGCCATGCTGATTTCACCCTTGATGGGGCCGATTATCTCTTCCGGTCTGGCCCTGACCATCGGCGATCTGCCGCTGGCCCGGCGGGCCTTTCGTACCATTGCGGTCAGTGTCGCGCTAACCATTCTGATTGCTGCTTTTGTCACCTTTTTATCCCCTCTCAAAGAACCTACGGCTGAGATACTGGCCAGAGTACGCCCAAACATCTATGACCTGTTTGTGGCGATGCTGTCCGGCATTGTTGGCGCGGTTGCGCTTTGCACCAAGCGTAATTACCTGATTACCACCACCGGTGTAGCGGTAGCCACAGCGGTTATTCCCCCCTTGAGCGTGGCAGGCTACGGCTTGGGCACCGGACAGATCATGCTGGGCCTGGGCGGGTTTCTGCTGTTTTTCACCAACTTCGTGGCGATTGTACTGACTTCAGACCTGGTTTTTTTCATCATGGGTTTCCGTACCAGTCATGTGGAGAGCATCAAGTATTCACAACGTACCCGCTTGCTGATCATTGCTGGTCTGCTGGCATTAATTTCCATTCCACTGGTCTATACGCTGGTAGTTGACATCAATAAGGTAAATACGAAAAAACGGGTTGAAAAGGTGTTAAAGAAACACCTGAACAGGGAAAATTTCTCTCGGATGACCGGATATTCGTTTAAGCAGCTTAAGGGCAAGACCGATATCAGAACAACGATTAATACGGTAAACTACTTTACAAAACCTGCTGAACAAACCATTGAATCTGAATTGGAAGCAAGCCTGGGGAATCGGGTTAACCTGCACCTTGAACAGGTACTGGTGGCATCGGAAAAACTGCCTGAACAGCACGAGGCAGTTCTGCTTCCGGAAAAGCCCAAAGATACCGGCGCAGAGATCAGCGCCAAGGCTTCAAAACTGGTCGGTACGGCTGAACAGCTTCTTTCTGCTGCACTGGCCCCCTTCCCCCTGACCGATACCCGGCTGGCCTTTTCAAGCAGCAGACAGCCGCTTGAAGCATCGGCAACTCTGCACCGTGATTGGCCTGTCAGCAGTGACGAACTGCTGCTTTTGACCAGACAGCTTGAGCAGGCGCTGGAACAGCCGCTGCGCCTGAAGATAAAGACCGCACCGTTCGTACCGCCAATCAGCTTGAGCAAGGATGGCAGCCTTGCCCCGGAGAGTGTTGCCGCCCTGGCAGTGATCAAACAGTTGCCCGGCGGGCCGGAAAGGTACCGCTATCAGCTGCTGGTGACGGGACGCACTAACGGTCTGCTGCTTACTACGCTGCACAAGTATCTGACTGAGCAGCTGCAGGTGCCGGAGAAAGCCCTTGAAATCAGGAACAGGAACACGAAAGAAGCGGCAGAGATCATCCTGCGTGTGGTACGGTAATGACTGTTTTGCCAGAAGCATGCAAACCACTGAGAACCAAGGGGAGTTTTGATGGATAGTATCAACCTGATACAGGATTTAGCAATTGTCCTTTTAGCTGCGGGGCTGGCAAGTATGCTCTGCAAGCGGATCGGTCTGTCGGTAATCGTGGGCTATCTGGTGGCAGGGATCATCATCGGTCCCCATACGCCGCCCTTTTCCTTTGTGCTGGATGTACAGCGGATCGAGACGCTTTCCCAGCTTGGACTGGTGTTCCTGATGTTTGCCATCGGCCTGGGATTGAGTCTCAGCAAGTTGCATAAGATGGGGATCGCCACGCTGCTGGCTACCGGTCTGGGCGCCTTCTTTGTGCTGAACCTGACTCAGCTGCTTGGGGCACTGCTGGGGTGGCCTCCGTCCAAAACCCTCTTTGTTGCTGCACTATTCATGGTCTCAAGTTCGGCGGTGATCGCCAAGGTGATCAAGGATATGAACCTGGAGCATGATCGTTCCGGGCAGATGGCGTTGGGGATCACGGTGCTGGAAGACGTGGTGGCGGTGGTGATGCTGACCATACTTGGTACCCAGGCTGCAGGATCGGGGGCCGCCACAGGAGGTGTCGGCAGTCTGCTGGCCGGTCTGAGTGCCTTTGTGGTCCTGCTGGTGATGGTGGGGTTGTACTTTGTCCCCCGGTTACTGCGCAAGATGGATGCCAAGGCAGACCCGGAACTACAGACCATCATGGTGGCCGGGATACTGTTCCTGCTGGCGGTTCTGGCAGTCAAGGCCGGTTATTCACTGGCCCTCGGGGCGTATCTGCTGGGGGCCATTGTAGCCGAAATGCCGCAGAAGAACAGTGTTGAAAAGTCATTCTCCGGCATGCGCGATATGTTCAGCAGCGTCTTCTTTGTCTCCATCGGGATGATGATCGAGGTGAAACTGCTGCTACAGGTTTTGCCCTGGATACTGGCTCTGGGACTGTTCACCCTGCTTGCCCGGCCGCTCGCCACCGGATTTGCCCTGATTCTGGTGGGTACCCCGCCTCACATCGCCCGGCGGGCAGGCCTGGCCCTGACGCCGCTGGGTGAATTTACCTTTGTAATTGCCCAGCTGGGGGTGAGTAAGCAGGTGCTGCCGCCGGAGTTCTACCCGATTGCAGTGGGGATCTCCATCCTGACCGTACTGGTGACACCGCTGATCAATCGTTATGCCGAACCGATGCTGGGCTGGGTAGAACGGCATGAACCCTCCTGGGTCAACCGAGGGCTGAGGCTGTATCACAGTTGGCTGGCCCAGCTTGCAACTCTTGGAGAGGGACAGCTCTGGTGGCAGCTGAGCAAGAAGCAGTTGCTGCAGATCGGCCTGGAGGCCCTGTTTGTCACCGGCATGATCCTGTATTCCCAGACATTGCTGGCACTGGTACAGCAGAGTCGGCTGTCTGAACTGCTGACTCCTCAGGCGCTGAGCATCACCTTCTGGACCCTGTTGGGTCTGGTGGTGCTGATCCCGCTGTTTGCCATCTGGCGAAACATCACCGTACTGGCGCTGATCATTGCAGAACGGGCATATACCCGCATGGAACTGCCCGGCTCCATAATTGAAAACAGCTTCAGATTGTTTGGTGCGGTGGTAGTCGCCTACTGGTTGTCCAGTATCGTGCCGATGGCTTCCTTGTCATACTGGGTCTGGCTGGCCATAGCAGCGGGTCTGGCACTGGTGCTGCTGATCTTTTCACGGCGCCTGATTTATGTACACAGCAAGTGGCATCATTCCCTCAAGGATGTGTTTGTTGCCAGCCTCCCCCCGGACCAGCAGCGTCTGCTGCAGTGGCAGGAGCGTTCCAGTGACTGGGCAATCAACCTGCAGGAGTTCGTTATCCCGGAACAGGCCGCCTGCTCCGGTAAGAGCATTGCCGAACTTGGCATCCGCACCCGTTTCGGCTGCTCCATCGTAGAGGTGGGACGCCACGGCCATACCATCATCAACCCCAGGCCGGACACAACCCTCTATGTCGGCGACCGGCTGCTGCTGGTGGGCTCCAGTGAGCAGATTAAAACCTTGCGAACTGAGCTGGGCAGGTTGAAAAAAGTTGAAACTGAAGTACATTTTGACGAAGCCCGTCTGGAAACGTTGTTGATGCCGTCCGGCCCCCGGTGCGGCGCTTCCCTGGCCAAGCTCTGTATTCCTCTGTATACCGGGGTACTGGTGGTTGGCATCGATCGGAACGGACAAAAAATCATAAATCCTTCCGGGAAAGAATTTTTATTTGCTGGTGATGAGCTGCTTGTCCTGGGCTCATCTGAGCAGGTTCAGAATCTCAAGTTGTGGCTTGGCCAGGAAGCCTGGCCGGTCAATCAGCAATGACACGCTAATTTCGGGCACTGCGAGGTATTCCATGTTTGATTTCAATGTTCTGTTTCAACCGGTGGGTCAGTATTGCCGCCGGAATGTCGCAACCTGCAGACCTGACGAACCGTTGGTGGCGGCGGCGACGCAGATGAGCCGTCAGGGGATTTCCAGTCTGGTGGTCTGCGAGCCTGGCAGGCCGGTGGGGATCATCACTGACCGTGACCTGCGCAACAAGGTGGTTGCCTTGGGTCTGGATCCTGGCAGCTTGATCGTGTCTGCTGTCATGACCTGCCCGCTTGTCTCCATCACCGAGAACGAGTTTCTGTTTGAGGCCCTGCACCGTATATCGCGTCACGGCATCCACCGGATTGTGGTGATCGGCAATGACGGTAGTCTGATTGGGATCATCACTGATTCTGACATCCTGCGTCTGCAGTCCAACTCCCCCCAGCGACTGGTGCGCCGGATTGAGGAGGCGCAAACCGTTGCTGATCTGAAAGAGTTGCACCAGCAGGTGCAGGAGCTGGTGACCCATCTGATCGGCACCGGCGTACCGGTCAAGGAGCTGGTACGGTTGATCGCCCATCTGAATGACCAGATTCTGATCCGTCTGATTACCATTCTGCGCAGCGGTCCCTTCAGCGACCTGACCGACCGGTTTGCCTTTCTGGTGCTGGGCAGTGAGGGACGTGGCGAGCAGACCCTGACCACCGACCAGGATAATGCACTGGTCTACGCCGACGACCTGACGCCGTCAGAGCTGCAGCGACTGGTGACATTTTCAGAAGAGCTGATCAGTGCGGTGATTGAGATCGGCATTCCCCCCTGCAGCGGTGGCATCATGGCCAACAACGCGGTCTGGCGGATGCCGCTGTCCGGTTGGAAACAGGTGCTGGATGGCTGGTTTGGTCTGCCAACCCCGGAAAATATCCTTAAGGTGGGGATGGTGGCCGATCTGAGGGCACTGACAGGGGATCACGGACTGGAACAGGAACTGCGCCACCATATTACCGGCAGACTCAAAAAAAATGATATGTATCTTGGCCATATGCTCAGCAACCTGCTGCGGTTTCGAGTGCCGCTGAGCTGGTTTGGTCGTATCCAGACCGAGAAAGGGAGTTACAAAGGGCAGCTTGACCTGAAAAAGGCCGGTATCTTCAGCATTACCGAGGGAGTCAAGATTCTGGCTCTGTACGAAGGGGTGCAGGGGGGCGGCACCGAGGAGCGGTTGCATTGGCTGATGGAGGCCAAGGTGATTGATCACCGGGATGGTGATGACCTGCTGGCGGCCTTCTACGCCCTGGTCTTTTTCAGATTGAAGAGCCAGGTAGAGGCACTCAGGGAAGGACGCATCCCTGACAACCGGGTGGCACATGACCGCCTGAACGGCATGGAGCAGGCCCGTCTGCAGGTAGCCTTGGAGCGGGTGCGCGACTTCCAGGAGTCGCTCAAGCTGAAGTTTCGCCTAGGACAACTGATTTAGGGATAAAAGGACAAAAATGCGTATACACAGCATCACAAGGAATTACCATGAATCCAAACAAAACCGTTAAATCGTTACGATCACTCCACCTCTCTCTGCGCTTTGTCGTTCCGCTGGCTATTGCGCTGGCTCTGTTGGCATACACCGTGGTACCGCTTGTGGATAAACTTACCCTGAAATGGTTTGCCAGGGATATGGATATCCGTTCGCAGCTGATCAGCAGCACCCTGCAGGAGCCGCTGGTTGCACTGGTTATCGATAAAGAACGGACTAAAATCAGCAATCTGCTGCAAAAGGCAACTCAGGATGAGCGTCTGCTGGCACTGGGAGTCTGTGGCAACAATCATGCATTGCTGTATAAAACTGCCGCATTTCCCAAGGAAATCAGCTGTAAGCCTACTGCAGAGGAACGAAAGGAAAAGAACCACCTGATCCGGCTTTCACAGGGTCCCGTGCATCTTTCCAGAACCTCTCTGCATGTTGAAAACACGGTGATCGGTTCATTGGTACTGGTGCATGACATGAGTTTTGTGGAGCGCCGCAGTGCCGATACCCGCAAATACGTAATCATCCTGTTTGTGGTGCTGGGGGTGGTGATATCGCTGATCACGGTATTTGTGGCCCACCTGAGCTGGCGTGGCTGGATGGAAGGGGTACGGGCCATGATGCGGGGGGAAGGGATACTGCGCCCATTCAGCCAACCTGCCAGTGCAGAGTTACAACCGCTGGTAGGGGAAATGCGGTCGTTGCTACGCAACCTGGAGACCGAGCGGCGCCATGCCGATGATATGACCACTACCTGGAACCCGGCTGCCCTGCGTGCCCTGCTGAACAAACAGTTGACCGGTGATCAGGTGCTGGTGGTTTCCAACCGTGAGCCGTATATCCATGTCAAGACCGATCAGGGGATTATGGTGCATCGTCCGGCCAGCGGTCTGGTGACTGCGGTTGAACCGGTGATGCGAGCCTGTTCAGGCACCTGGATCGCCCATGGCAGTGGTTCTGCCGACCGTGAGACGGTGGACCGCCATGACCGGGTTGGGGTGCCACCCCAAAAGCCGGAATATAATCTGCGCCGGATCTGGCTGACTGAAGAAGAGGAACAGGGCTATTACTACGGCTTTGCCAATGAGGGATTCTGGCCGCTCTGCCACAATGCCCATGTACGGCCGATTTTTCGCAGCAGTGATTGGCAGCAGTACCAGAAAATCAATCAGCGCTTTGCCGATGCCGTGGTCAAGGAAGCACGCACGGACGATCCGGTGGTGCTGGTGCAGGATTATCACTTTGCCCTGCTGCCGAAGATGATCCGCGAACGGCTGCCCAAGGCAACCATCATCACCTTCTGGCATATCCCCTGGCCCAACCCTGAATCCTTCGGCATCTGTCCCTGGCGAGAAGAGCTGTTGCAAGGGATGCTGGGCAGCACCATCCTCGGTTTCCACACGCCATTCCACTGCAAGAACTTCCTGGAGACGGTGGATCGCTATCTGGAGACCCGCATTGAACATGAATCTTCCACCATCTTCCACGGTGGTCAACTGACCATGGTTGAGAATTACCCGATCTCGATCCAATGGCCCACAGAACAACAGGGGACCCTGCCCCCGGTGGAGCAGACCCGCACTGAAATACTGACGGAACTGGGTCTGCCTGACGACCGCCTGCTGGGAATAGGTGTGGACCGGATGGATTACACCAAGGGGATACTGGAACGTTTTGCCGCTGTGGAGCAGATGCTGGAGCAGCACCCTGAACTGGTGGGCAGATTCAGCTTTATTCAGATTGCAGCCCCCAGCCGATCCGCTCTTGAGGAATACCACAACTTTGAAACCCGCGTGCATGCCCTGGCACAACGGATCAACCAGCGCTTTGAGCGGGCCATCATCCTGAAGGCTGAACATCATGACGCTGAGCAGGTTAATCGCTACTACCGGGCCAGCAATGTCTGCATGGTGACCAGCCTGCATGACGGTATGAATCTGGTGGCAAAGGAGTTTGTGGCAGCCCGTGATGACGAGCGGGGTGTGCTGGTCTTAAGCCAGTTCACCGGTGCTGCCAATGAACTGCATGAGGCGTTGATCGTCAACCCCTACCATGTGGAGCAGACCGCCGAGGCGCTCTATCAGGGACTGACCATGCCGGAGTACGAGCAACGGGAGCGGATGCGCAGCATGCGGGCACTGGTGCAGGACTTCAACGTCTACCGCTGGGCTGGCCGGATGCTGCTGGATGCGGCCAGGGTGCGCCAACGGGAGAAGCTGGCGGCACGGATCGGAAAAATGGCATGAAAGATATCTTCAGCACAGCAGGACTTGAGACGCTTCGTCACTTTATAACGCCACACACCTTGATAGCCTTTGATCTGGACGGCACACTCGCACCCATCAGCCCTGACCCGGGCAATATCACCGTTTCCAATGAGCTGCAACACGAACTGCAGATGATTATGCAGTATCTGCCGATTGCAATCATCACGGGTAGAAGCAGGCGTGATGCGCTACGCTTTTTTGAAATTACCCCCAACTACCTGATCGGTAACCACGGGGCTGAAGGGCTACCACGATGGAAGCAGGCAGAAATCCTCTTTAATGAACTGGGGCAAAGCTGGAAAATGCAATTGCTTCACTGTCTTGAGACATCAGATGCCGGTGTTTTACTTGAAGACAAAGGCACAAGTCTGTCGGTTCATTATCGCCATGCCGTCAACCGGGATCAGACATATCATCGCTTGCTGCATATGATAAAAAATCTTACGCCAACACCGCGTATAGTTGAGGGGAAATGTGTCATCAACCTCGTACCATTTAATGCCCCCCACAAAGGTAATGCATTACTTGAACTATTACACCTGGCAGGTATGAATTCTGCGATTTTCATGGGTGACGATGAGACAGATGAAGACATCTTTGCCCTGAAGCAGAAGCATATTTTGAGCATTCGGGTTGGAAAAAGCACGACAAGCCAGGCGGACTGGTTTATACCGGAGCAGAACGATTTACTCAAAATTGTAATTGAAATGCGTCTGCATTTACAACGAACACTGTCTGCCAAAAACCAAGAAATGTAGTACAGGATATCCTATGAAACAGCGCCTTACTGAACAGTCACCCCAGATCGGAGCCGGACTGGCATCGGCACTGGCAGGCCTGTTACGGGTGAAAGATATTGACAGAAAGAAGTTGGTCATCTGCGGCATCAGTGCCGGGTTTGCCACCGTATTCGGCACCCCGGTTGCCGGTGCCATTTTCGGGGTTGAAGTGCTGGTATTGGGGCAGATATTTTACGATGTCCTTTTTCCCTGTTTTGTTGCCAGCATTGTCGGCTACCATGTTGCGTTACAGCTTGGCGGCCTGTTTGCACCGCACATAGCGCGACCTCTTTATCAACTTACCCCAAACAGTAACGACAAGATTTAATGCAGTAACTTACACTGCACAATATAGGCAGCAATTCCAGAAAAATACCCGATCAAAGCCAGTCCACTGATACGCTTGACATACCAGAAAAAATTAATCTTCTCCAGACCCATGGCAGCCACACCGGCTGCAGATCCGATGATCAGGATTGAACCACCAGTACCGGCACAGTAGGCCATAAACTCCCACAAAAAGCTATCCTGCGGATACTGAGCCAGGCTATACATCCCCATGGATGCCGCAACCAGCGGCACGTTATCCACAATAGAGCTGACCAGACCGATGATCGCAACAATCACATCCTGTCGTCCCACAGCTTGATCAAGCCATTTGGCCAGCGCACCAAGAATATGGGTATGTTCCAGGGTGGCTACTGCCAGCAAGATACCGATAAAGAACACTATTGAACTCAAGTCAATCCGCATCAGTGCGCTGACCAAGGTCAGATGATGTTTTTCATCATCATCCTTACTGCGATGGATCAACTCTCCCACCAACCAGAGAATACCCAGGCCAAACAGAATCCCCATAAAAGGTGGCAGGTGGGTTACGGTCTTAAAAACCGGCACAGAGATCAGGATGCCAATCCCCATACAAAACATCAGGTTACGCTCAAAAGAGGTGGTCTGTAACAGCCCTTTGTCTTCAGCTTTTACTGGTGAAACAACCTCGCGTCCTTTCAGCAGATAACTGGTCACTATTAACGGTACCAAAAGATTGATCATGGAGGCGATAAACAGCCCTTTCATGATCGCCAGGGTGGTAATCTGGCCGCCAATCCAGAGCATGGTGGTGGTGACATCGCCAATCGGCGTCCAGGCACCACCGGCATTGGCAGCAATCACGATCATACCGGCAAAGAACAGCCGGTCATCATGGTCATCCAGCAGCTTCTTCATCAAAGAGATCATGACAATAGTGGTGGTCAGATTGTCCAGTACTGAACTAAGAAAAAAAGTGACAAAACCCACCAGCCAAAGCAGTGATGAGAGCTTGGTGGTGCGGATGCGGGCAGTAATCACCTCAAAGCCGTTATGGGCATCCACCACCTCAACAATGGTCATGGCCCCCATCAGGAAGAACACGATCTGGGCGGTAGCAGCCAGGGATTCATTTAACTGATTCCCCACCAGCAGATGATCACCGGTCATAACCGCATAGATAGTCCAGAGCAGACCTGCCCCCAACAGGGCTGAGGCTGATTTATTGACCTTTAATGGGTGTTCAAGGGCAATGGCGGCATAGGCCACGACAAAGACAAGCACAAGCATGGAAAGCATCACAGTAAACTCCTGATAGTTATTAATGCCCGGACAGGCGGCTGATCATATAGCCTGCTGCAACAGCAGTACCGATTACCCCTGCCACGTTAGGCCCCATGGCATGCATCAGCAGATAGTTCTGGGGATCATACTCGGCCCCCACATTCTGACTGACCCTGGCAGCCATCGGCACGGCAGAGACGCCAGCAGAGCCGATTAACGGGTTAACCGGGTTATTGGGGGAAAGTTTGTTCATGATCTTGGCCATCAGCACCCCGCCAGCTGTTGAAACACCAAAGGCCACCACCCCCATGGCAATGATTGCCAGCGTGGTAGGACGCAGGAAGATCTCGGCCTGCATGGTCACACCCACCGCCGTACCCAGAAAGATGGTGGTGACATTGATAATCTCATTCTGACAGGCCTTGACCAGCCGATCCACCACCCCGGACTCCCGCAGCACATTACCCAGCATCAGCATGGCTACCAGTGCTGAGGCATCCGGCACCACCATGATGCAAAGCACCATCACCACCAGCGGAAAAATAAGTCGTTCCAGCTTGCTGACCTTGCGCAGGCTCTTCATTCTGATTTTACGTTCTGCATCGGTGGTCAAGGCCCGCATGATCGGCGGTTGAATCAGCGGTACCAGACTCATGTAGGTATAGGCGGCCACGGCAATCGGCCCGATCAGGTGCGGCGCCAGCTTATTTGCCAGAAAGATCGAGGTGGGACCGTCAGCGCCACCAATAATACCGATGGAGGCTGCTTCCCCCAGGGTGAAGATGCCAAATGCCACTGCACAGAACATGGTGGCAAAGACCCCGATCTGGGCAGCCCCGCCCAGCAGCAGGGTACGGGGATTGGCGATCAAAGGGCCGAAGTCGGTCAAGGCCCCTACCCCCAGAAAGATGATCGGCGGAAACAGTTCCAGATGGATTCCTTGGCTGATAAAGAAGTACAAGCCAGCGGTGGGATAAAACATACCGTCAATGGTCCAGCCGCCATCGTACAGGGCTCGGGTTGGCAGGTTTGCCATCAGGGCGCCAAATGCGATCGGCAGCAGCAATAGCGGTTCATACTGTTTCTTGATGGCCAGATACAACAACAGCCCGCAGATGGCCCACATGGTCAGCATCGGTCCGGTAATATACTGGAACCCGGTGTCATGGATAAACATCTGCATAACTTCATTCAGGACGTTTGTCATAACAGACTACCCCTCAATCTGCAGCAGGCTATGTCCTTCATCCACGGCATCACCTTCTTTGACCAGCACCACCCGCACGGTGCCGCTTGTTGGTGAAACAACCGGTGTCTCCATCTTCATGGCATCCAGTACAATCACGGTCTGATTGACAGACACCTGATCGCCCGGCTTTACCAGACATTTGAAGACCAGCCCGGCCATGGGGCAGATAACCGTGGTGCAACCTTCAGCAACCGGCACTGCTGCAGGGGGCGGCACAACACCCACCGGAACTGCAACTGGCTGCGCCAACGGTGCTTGAACAGAGGAACTACGGGGTATTGATGCAGAGCCGGTATCTTCCAACAGTTCCACCGTTACTTCGTAGGCCTTGCCTTCCAGGGTAATCTTAAGTTTTTTCATGGTGGTATCTTTCCTTTCAGAAAGTCTATTTCAGACGATGGGACTGCAGAACACTGCGCCCTTGTGCTGCCCAGTTCAGATCTTTTGCGGTCAGCGGTTTAAACTTCTCCACACGGACCGGGCCACCCAGCATCTCGCTGGCTGCGGCTGTCAGCAAAACCACCAGTTGCTGATCAGTCAGGCCTGGGTGCATCCCGGATATGACAGGAGCAGACTGCGGTGACGCCACCGGTGACGAAGCAGGAGCTGTCGCATCTCCCTCCAGCTTCTTAAGCAGCCGTCCAATGGCCGAGCAGATCAGGCTTAAACCTGCCAGCACCACGATCACCACAATCAGACCGGTAAACTGAAATTCAACCAGCCCCTGCAGGGTGTAGGGAACAGCCTGCCCATCCTTTGACAGGTAGCTTTCGCCATACTTTACCTGGGAAAGTTTCTTCACGGTTGCTCCCGGCTGGCTACCTGCCTTCTGCTGCTGCCTGGCAGCCTCAGCATCCTGCCAGGTCTTGTACAGCACCGTACCATCAGGCAGCACCTTGAAGATGGCCGGATTTTGCGGGGTGGTGGTAGCAGGCTGTTCTGTTAGTGATGACATAGTTACTCCTGAATAATCATAAAAATTCAACCCACCCCAACCCTCCCTTGTCAGGGAGGGAGCAAAAAACATGAAAAACTTCCCCCCTGACAAGGGGGGATAGAGGGGGGTTAGGTTTAACTTACAGCGGTATCAGGCCGTGTTTCTTGGCCGGCCGCGTCACCCGTTTGGTCAGCGATATCCGCAAGGCCTGGGCAACCCGTGTCCGCGTTTCAGACGGTTCGATCACGTCGGTCACCATATCGCGGGAGGCTGCCTGATACGGTGTGGCAAAATGTTCACGATAGAAACGGATCAGCTCAGCCGCTTTCTTGCTCCGATCCGGCGCAGCTTCGATCTCCTTTTTGTAGATGATCCGTGCCGCGCTTTCAGCCCCCATCACCGCGATCTCGGCACAGGGCCAGGCAAAGATAAAATCTGCCCCCATATCCTTGGAACACATGGCCAGATAAGCGCCACCGTAGGCCTTGCGCATGATCACCGTGATCTTGGGCACCGTGGCGGCTGCATAGGCGAACAGCATTTTGGCGCCGTGGCGGATGATGCCGCCCCGTTCCTGAGCCAGGCCAGGCATAAAACCGGGCACATCCACCAGATTGACCAGCGGCACGTTAAAGGCATTGCAGAAACGGATAAAACGGGCAGCCTTGTCAGAGCTGTCAATATCCAGGCAGCCTGCCTTATACGCTGGCTGGTTGGCCACAATCCCCACCACCATGCCGTTGATCCGTCCGAATCCGATGACAATATTACGGGCAAAGTCACGCTGCACCTCAAGCCACTGCCCCGGGTCCATCAGACGGTCAATCACCGTATAGACATCAAAGCCTGCCTTTGGATCATCAGGCACCAGTTCATTCATCCCCTCATCATGTTCAAGAACCACTTCAGTGGGGATGGTATGGGGCGGGTCCTGCAGGTTGTTCAGCGGCAGGAAGCTGATCAGCTGCTGGGCAATCTGGATGGCATGTCGATCATCTTCAGCAATAAAGTGGATATTACCACTGACAGAGGCGTGGGCTTCGGCAGAGCCGTACTGCTCAATCGGCGCAACCTGACCGGTGGCAGCCTTGATCACCTCCGGCCCGCAGATAAACATGCTGGAATGGGTGCGTGTCTGGATCAAAAAATCCATCAAGGCCGGACTGTAGGCAGCACCACCAGCGCAGGGACCGGCAATAATGGCGATCTGCGGCACCACCCCGGAGGCGGCCACATTCTGGTAAAAGACCTGACCATAACCGGACAGACTATGGATCGCCTCCTGAATCCGGGCACCACCGGAATCGTTGATTGCCACCACCGGGATGCCGGTTTCGCAGGCAAGGGTCATGATATCTTTGATCTTCTTGGCATGCATCTGCCCCAGCGCCCCGCCACCCACCGTAAAATCCTGGCTGTAGATTGCCACCGGCCTGCCATCCACATTGCCGGTGCCGGTCACCACCCCGTCACCCGGCATACATTTGTCAACAAAGTCAGGCATATGACAGGCGTGGTTGACATGCATGCCGTATTCACTGAATGATTCACGGTCAAACAGCAGCTCTACCCGCTCACGGGCACCCAAGCGGCCTTCAGCGTGGCGCTTTTTCATCTTTTCTACGCCACCACCGGCCAACGCCTCTATCCGCCGCTGGCGCAGCTCATCAAGCAGCTCTTTTTTGATAGCCATGCTCTCATACTCCTTTTCTCGTAAAACAAACCGATGTGTCTTGGTCACAACTATAGAACAAGAACCATGATTAGCAAGGCAGCTGTTTTCATTTTCATCATATAAAACAATGCTTTATTTTTTTTGATAGTGAGGATACCCTTAAAAAACAGCCTGCTGGAGTGAAAGCAGCACAATGCATGTAATAGCGTAGATTATGTATTCACCTGAACAGACCAGTATTTGAACGGAGTTGAGCCATGACAACAGGACGCCTGATCGTAATCGGTGGTGATGCAGCCGGGATGAGTGCCGCTTCAAAGGTACGTCGAGAGCAGCCGCAACGTGAGATAGTGGTGTTTGAACGCTCGCCCCACACCTCCTACTCTGCCTGCGGTATGCCCTACTTTATTGCCGGGCTGATCGACAGCGCCGATAAGCTGGTGGCACGTTCGCCTGAAAAATTCCGTGATAAGTTCAACATTGATGCCAGGGTACAGCATGAGGTGCTTACTATTGATCCATCTACTCAGCGTCTGCTGGTACGAAACCTGATCAATGGCAGCGAGACCCTGGAGGCTTACGACCAACTGCTGATAGCCACCGGCGCTGAATCGATTTTCCCGCCTCTGCCCGGCAATGAGGCAGATGGTATTTTCTCACTTTCCACCTTAGCAAGCGGTATCAAAGTATACGAATTTATGGACAAAGAACTGCCGCGTAGCGCGGTGGTGGTGGGTGGCGGGTATATCGGTCTGGAAATGGCTGAGGCGCTGGTGCGGCAGGGACTACAGGTCTCGCTGATAGAAAAAGGTGAGCAGGTAATGGGTACCCTGGACCCGGATATGGGGATACTGGTTTCCGAGGCGCTGCGGGAGATCGGCGTGACGCTCTACCTGAATGAATCCCTGACCGGCTATGAGACGAGCAACGGCAAGGTGACCGGGGTTGTAACCGACCAGCGCACCATTCCGGCTGATCTGGTGATTGTTGGGCTGGGTACCCGCCCCAACACCGGTCTGGCCAAAGAAGCCGGGATACTGCTTGGCGAAAAAGGATCAATCCGGGTCAATCCCCGTCAACAGACCTCAGCCGCCAATATCTGGGCTGCCGGTGATTGTGCCGAGAGCTTCCACCTGATCAGCCGCAAGCCGTTCCATGTGGCATTAGGCACCGTAGCCAACAAACAGGGCAACGTCGCAGGGATCAACCTGTCCGGCGGCTATGCCACCTTTCCCGGCGTGGTGGGAACGGCGGTCAGCAAGATCTGCAAATATGAGGTGGCCCGTACTGGTCTGACTGAACGGGAACTTACGGCACTGGGCCTGCAGTACACCACCGCAACCACCAAGACCAAGACCAGGGCTGGCTACTACCCCGGTGCTGGCTGGATCACCGTCAAGCTGTTGGCAGAACAGGGAACCGGACGGTTGCTGGGTGGCCAGATTGTGGGCCTGGAAGGGGCTGCCAAGCGGATTGATGTACTGGCAACCGCCCTGACCACCGGTATGACCGTGCAGCAGATCGTTGATCTGGATCTGTCCTACGCCCCACCCTTTTCACCGGTCTGGGACCCGGTCCAGACCGCAGCACGTCAGTTGGTGGGATAGTGGCTGATAAAAGCAGTTCACGCTACGGCGCAACGACGCTACGCAATAAAAACAACATAGTGTAAAAACACGTCATACAATCAAATTGGTTAAGCTGTATATTTCTGCTCCTAATTAATTTTCGTTGCGAGCGCTGCGGCTTTGCGTGAGTAAGGCGAATTCTACTCGCAAGTACACCACGTGTAGTAAGAGCAGGACATACTATCACTCAATTACGTATTCCGGCTGAATCCGGCGGCCGGAGCAGATTATCCAATGCCTTAGCTCTCTTCACCGCCTGATCTGCAATTGCCTGCACCACACTATGTTCGCCGTAGGATTCCTGATGCATCTGCACCGTACTGCCGGCAGTTGACGTTATCCGCTCTATCAGGTCTCTTCCCACCTTCTGCACAAGGCGCAGTTTGACATCAAGAAACTCCGCACATTGGGAAATGTTCTCCCGGCTGATTTTTTCGATTTCATACTCCCTGCCGATGCTCATGGCAAGACCGCTATCAAGGTTTGTTCCATAGACCGATGTGGATAAGAGATCATAAAAAGGAGCCAGACGGATAATGCCATGGTGCTGCATTATGGCGATATTTTTTGCATGGGCATCTGCATTGCCGACCACCAGATTGAACAAGGCCCACCTGATCAGCTGCTCAATATCCGCCAGACTGTCAGCACTGTACCTGCGGATTACGTTTGCGCAATCTTCCAGGCTCGGGCCGCCTGCATTTTGATATTTAATGGTAGGCTCAAGCCCCATAAGCTGGCAGAGATCTTCCTGAAGGATACGACGGAGAGTGCCGTTTGAATCCTGATACCTGTCAAATCTCCTGGTCAGAAACACAGGAGTGCCGCCAATGGTTTGCAGCGTTACATCCGGCACGTTGAGGCCCGCCATACGTGCCAGTGTCATGGTGAAGGTCTCATTTTCCACCGTACCTGCAACACCGGGAACGGTGGTGATCGGAACCTTCATGATGTGAGACGAGGGGGCTCCGTTTTCAGGGAGATGGAATATCCCGTTCTCTACATACAAGGCCATTTTGTGTTGAACGCCGGGCAGGGAAAGTCTGACAGCGCCACCATGGCCGATATACAAAGGGTTTCTGGGCAGTTCCTGAACAAGCTGTATCAGCTCTGCGGGAGAAAGTGGCGCGTAGGTTGGTGTGGCAGAGGGTTGTACGCCATGCGGAAAAACTGTGACAGCTCCGGTACAATCGCCGCCAATGCACTGTAGCAGGGCATAGTCATCACCCCGGGAAATCCCCAGACGCATTTCAATGGAGGTACGAGCCTCCCCTTCTGGAAGCAGGTTTGCAAAATACGACTTTGCCTCGTCGTGCAGATACGGTGCTTCCCGCACCGGCAGCGTAAGCGAGATGGCAGGAAAGTCCAGCCCTCTGTAACGGAAGCAGTAGCTTTTGTTCTCAAGCCAGAGATCAGCAACATAGCGACCATCGAAGTAAACATGCAGCATAGCCGTCATTCTTGAACACCAGTATCTGTCGGGGTGATTGTCAGCACAAGATTGAGGCGTTTGATTACCTTCAGCGCCTTGCCGATTTCAATAGTCTCCTTGCCATTTTCAAGCTCAGAAATAAAGCGGTCGCCCACATTACAGTGCGCGGCAAGTTCGGCAATGGTCAGGTGCTTTGACTTCCGTTGTGTGCGAATGATAGCGCCGAGCGTTTTAGCGTCCATAACACTCCCGTACGGTAATAAATTCATCATCAACTGCACAAGGGAACAAATTATTCCCGTACGGTGTTATTTAGCAACTTAAAGCAGGATAGTAAACATAAATTACCGTACGGTAAAACAAAGATACTGATCAGTAATCACCGTTTAGCATTACAGATAGTCCGCCATAACAGCATCCAGTGCAGCCCGCGGCGGACGTAATGCCGAGTCAGGCAGATGCACCAACGGTGTAGCAACCAGTTTTTCACGTTCAACAACGGTTTTCCGCTCTTCATTGATATACAGCAGGCCAGTGGTAAACAGCTGGCCTGACCGCTCTTCCTCCAACAGCCTGATGGCAGCCATCCGATCAGTAGGGTCATACTCCTGATCAGTCTTTTTCAGGCGAATGATGGAGCCGTCATGTAATGCCAGATCCCTGATTGTGCCGGGCTCATACTCTGCCTGAATCTGGTCATGTTCCAGCGGAATGAAGTTTATCTCATGCAACGGAAGCTCATGTTCCCTGCCCCAGACATAGCTCTTGGTTGAGCCTTCGCCGTTGTTGAAGCTGACGCAGGGGCTGATGATATTCAACACCGCTGTGCCACGGTGGGAAAATGCCGCCTTGATCAGCGTCTGCAGCTGTTTGGGATCTCCGGCAAAGGATTGAGCAACAAAACAGCAACCGGCAATGATCGCTTCAAGACAGAGATCAATCGGCGGAATTTCGTTCAGACCGCCATGCTTCTGCTTCTGTCCCAGGTCCGCGGTTGCAGAAAGCTGTCCTTTGGTTAAACCATAGACGCCGTTGTTTTCGATCAGGTAGACCATATCCACATTGCGGCGTATCAGGTGCTTGAACTGCCCCAGACCGATGGAACCGGTATCACCATCACCGCTGACACCGATGGTAATCAGCTCTTTGTTGACCGTGGTTGCGCCGGTGGCAATTGACGGCATCCGGCCATGCAAGCTGTTGATGCTGTGGGAACGTCCCAGAAAGTAGGCCGGGCTTTTGCTGGAACAGCCGATACCGCTGATCTTGGCAATCCGGGTCGGGTCAAGGCCAAGGCTGTAGACTGCATCAATGATGACATTGGCAATGGCATAGTGACCGCAGCCGTTGCAAAGTGTTGAGCTGGCACCGGTGTACTCCGCCCTGCTCAGGCCGATTTGGTTGACAACAGGTGATGGGGTGGTGGCAGTGGTTGTCATGGCTGCTCCTTTGTTTCATGGGCCGCAATCGTTTCACAGATCCAGCGAGCTGTCAGGGGAAGTCCGTCACATTTGGCAACGGAGACTATCCGGTCAGCATCAGCAGGTACATGCAGTTGAATCAAGGCACGCATCTGACCATCCAGATTGTTTTCAATGACATACAGCCTCTTGTGCTTTTTGATGAATGCAGCCAGCTGGCTCTCCAGCGGCAAGGCACGCAGGCGCAGATAGGATGTTGCTCTGCCGCCAGCCTGTAGTAGATCACGCGCCTCCTGCAAGGCAGAATCGCTGGTGCCATAGGCGATCAGCCCGATCTCAGCGCCATCCTTCAGATCAACAATCGGCACTGGAACCAGTGTGCGGGCATGGTCATGTTTTTTCGCCAGGCGGGACAGGTTGGCTGACCAGTCTTCAGGTCGTTCACTGTAGCCTGCAGACTGATTGTGGCCGGTACCACGGGTAAAATAAGCTGCTGCCGGATGATTGGTACCTGGCAGGGTTCGGTAACAGACACCGTCTCCATCAACATCAGCATACCGTTTCCACTCTCCCTGCAAACGGGTAAGGTCGTCAGCTGAAAGCAGCTTACCCCGATCAAGCGGCTGATCAGGATAGTCAAACGGCTTTGTAGGCCAGAGGTTCAGGCCCAGGTCAAGGTCGCTCAGCACGATCACCAGGGTCTGCAACCGTTCAGCCAGATCAAGTGCCATGGTGCCAAACTCAAAACACTCAGCCACTGATCCGGGGATCAGGCAGACATGTCTGCCATCGCCATGCCCCAGGGTGTAGGCAGCCAGAATATCATCCTGGGCCGTGCGGGTCGGCAGGCCGGTTGATGGCCCCATCCGCTGCACATTCCAGATCACCGCCGGTATTTCTGCAAAGTAGGCATAGCCTGCAAATTCCGTCATCAGCGACAGTCCCGGCCCGGATGTTGCGGTCATGGCACGGGCACCGGCCCAGCCTGCCCCAACCACCATGCCGATCACGGCCAGCTCATCCTCTGCCTGTATGATCGCATAGCTGGCGTTCCCCTCGGCATCCTGACGCAGCTTTGTCAGGTACTCACTCAGATGATCCACAATCGAGGTTGAGGGGGTGATCGGATACCAGGCCACAAACTGTACCCCGCCAAACACCGCCCCCAACGCAGCAGCACTGTTGCCGTCAATCAGGAAGGTTCCTTCAGTCCTGTTCATCCGTTCAACCTGAAACGGATCTGTCTTGGCAAGATGAACCTTTGCCCAGTCATAGGCAGCTTTGGCTGTGGCAAAGTTCAGATCCAGAGCCTTTTGCTTGCCCTTAAAGTGGTATGCTAACGCGGACTCAATCTCCTGCAGATCAATAGCCAGCAGACAGGCCAGTGTGCCAACATAGACCATGTTGGCAACATAGGGCTTCAGTCTGGCCTCAGCTCCGGACTGTTTCACCAGCTCATTAACCGGCATCGGGTAAAAGGTTACGTCATCACGGCTAATCGGCAGTTGCAGATCATCCGGATAGAGGCAGATACCGCCTGATGCCAGGGTCTGAATATCTTCCTTGATTGACGCCTTGTTGATCGCCACCACCACTTCGGCCTGTTCGCGCCGACCAAGGTAACCATCCTTGCTCACCCGAATGGTAAACCAGGTGGGTAAGCCCTGAATATTGGAAGGGAAGATGTTTTTACCGCTGACCGGCACCCCCATCTTGTGGATCGCCCGCAGCAGCGTATTGTTGGCAGTCTGGCTGCCAGCGCCATTGACCGTGGCTATGGTAATGGAAAAATCATTAATGATCATGCCGGTACCTTTCTCAAATGTACTTACGCTACGCTGCATAGCATAGCTTAAAACAGGAATAAATCCAGATGGCTTGAATCAGACACCCTACTCAGCCAGACAATCTGGCGAAACAGTACGACCAAAAAGTACGTACTAATGAGTAGTCTTTCTTACAAAAATGTCAGGATTCAGTCAGTTGCATTGTTAGCGTCTGCCTGCTACAACCAAAGCAGAATGGAGAATGCCATGCGCGTCCTGGTTGTGGAAGACGAACGCAAAATTGCCGACGCTCTCAAGCGTGGCCTGGAGACTGAAGGCTATGAGGTTATCGCCGTTTCCAGCGGTGAAGAAGGATTCTTCTGTCTGAACAGTGAGTCATTTGATCTGATGCTGTTGGACCTGATGCTGCCGGGTCGTGACGGCCTTGAAGTGCTTCAAACCATACGGAATAAAGGTTTTTCCCTGCCGGTGCTGGTACTGACCGGGCGTGATACGGTGGAGGATCGGGTGCTGGGACTGGACAGCGGCGCGGATGACTATCTGGTTAAACCGTTTGCTTTTCCAGAACTGCTTGCCCGGATGCGCCTGTTGCTACGGCGTGGCAAGCATGAAACAGAAAAACCGCTGGCTCTTGCTGATCTTGAACTGCACCTGCCGACCCATCAGGCCCTGCGCAATGAGCAGCTACTGGACCTGACCAGCCGGGAATTTGAACTGCTGGCCTATCTGTTGAAACATCAAGGCCATGTTGTTTCCCGGGAGATGCTGGCCCATGATGTCTGGAAGGTGCGTGAACGCTCCACGCCACTGGATAACGTGATTGATGTCAACATTGCCCGCCTGCGTCGCAAGGTTGACGACCCCTTTCCCCTTAAACTGATCCGCACCATCCGCGGTGTCGGCTTCATGGCAACTGCCAGTGACGATCATGCTGCTACTCAGTAACCTCCGCATTCGCTTTACGCTGCTGTACGGTGCCGCCTTGATCGTAACCGTACTGATCTTTTCTATCGGTATCTATGTTTTTGTGCAGAGGATGCTGATCAACCAGATTAACAACCACCTGCATAAAGATCTGGCAACGGTGTCTGGCTATCTGCTCCACGACCAGGCCGGCCTGTTCAAACTGGCCAGCATGGGGCCGGTACATATATTCCGGGTACGGGACGGTAACCGTGATCTGGTTGCTTCAGAGCAGTGGAAAAACTCTGAACTTACAGGCCTGCTTGATGGGGGAGATTTTGCTGCGCAGCCCAAATCAATCACAACACCGTCCAGGCGTCTGTATAGAGTCCAGAGCCAATTGTTTCCCCTTGGCGAAAAACTGTATCAGGTGGTGGTTGCCCATGAAGAGAGTAATTACCAACGCACACTCAATACCCTGGCGTTGATAATCCTTTTGGCCTTTCCGGTATCTGTGGCGCTCTCACTGGTTGTCGGCTATCTGATTGCCGGACGGGTGCTTTCACCGATAACCACGATCACCGCAAAGGCGCAGGAAATTAGCGCTGAAAATCTCTCAGCTCGACTACCGGTAAATAACGAAGAAAACGAGTTTGCGACCCTGGCAACCGTCTTCAATCTGACCTTCAGCCGACTTGAAGAATCATTTGAGCGATTACGGTGCTTTACTGCCGATGCCTCCCATGAGCTGCGTACACCTTTGACTGCCATCCGCAGCATTGGTGAAACCGCCTTGCAACAGCAGGATATCAGCCCTGAATGCCGTGAAACCATTGGAAGTATGCTTGAGGAAACCGACCGTCTGGCGCAAACGGTTGAGTCACTGTTGTTGTTAAGCCGTGCTGACGGTAGCGCGCTTAACAAAGAACCGGCTGAGCTTGGCAATCTTTTAGCTGATGTCATTGAATTTCTTTCTGTTCTGGCAGAAGAAAAAAAACAGGAGATCAACTTTGAACGCCTGACGAGCCTTCATCTTTCAGCCGATGCATGCATGCTGCGAAGGGCCTTTTTAAACCTGGTGGATAATGCAATCAAGTACTCGCCTGAACAGACCACCATCACCGTAAAACTGTTCCGGGAAGCTGATGGAAGCACGGTTGTAGAAGTTGGAGACAACGGCTCCGGCATCCCTGATGCTGAAAAGGAGAAGGTTTTTGACCGGTTTTACCGTCTGGATAATGGCAGATCCCGGGAAAAAGGTGGCACTGGCTTGGGACTCTCCATCACCAAGGCTGCTGTCGAGGCCCATGGCGGCCTGGTAACAATCCTTGACAATCCTGTTGGCGGTGCCCTGTTCAGGGTTGTTTTTCCATCACCAAAACAAGACAGTTGATTCCGCTGCCAATGATCATGGTATAACAGCGCCATGGTACCTTCTCTCCCTACTCCACTGCTTCAGCTGCAGCAGCTGACAACGGCCAGAAACTTTCTGACTGACATCACCTGGTCATGTCAGGCTGGTGAATTAACAGCGGTTATCGGCCCGTCCGGCGGCGGTAAAAGCTCCTTGATCCGGTTGATCAACCGTCTGGAAGATCCGTCAGACGGCCAGATCCTTCTGGCAGGTCAGGATATCCGTGAACTGCCCCCTCCCCTGTTGCGGCAACGGATCGGTTTGATGCTGCAAAAGGCCTTTATGTTTGAAGGTACGGTACTGGATAACCTGCAACAACCGTTCAGATATCGCAAAGAAGCGTTGCCCGGAGCAGAGCATCCGGATCTACTACGCAGCATCGGGCTTGCCCGCCTTTCACCTGACTATCTGCAGCGGGATGCCCGCACCCTTTCCGGCGGCGAACAGCAGCGGGTCAACCTGGCCCGGTCGCTGATCAACCGACCGGAAC
>Ga0074197_1001072_pt1 | contig 25761 bp, 21 predicted proteins | sample EPASupsiteSAE305_FD_64526 | JGI IMG/M metagenome (GOLD analysis project Ga0074197, IMG submission 64526) | Bioremediated contaminated groundwater microbial communities from EPA Superfund site, New Mexico - SAE3-05 reassembly with SPADES | ecosystem: Environmental > Aquatic > Deep subsurface >...
GAAATATTTACCAGAGATGGACACCTTGGCGCCATGGGTCAGGTGGCCGCCATGGGGCAGGGCCATGCCGAGTATGGTATCTCCAGGATTGATGAAGGCAAGATACACAGCCAGGTTGGCCGGCGAACCCGAATAGGGCTGGACATTAACATGTTCGGCGCCGAACAGGTCCTTGGCTCGCTGGATGGCCAAACTTTCCACCTGATCGATATACTGTTGCCCCTCGTAGTAGCGTTTTCCAGGATATCCTTCGGAGTATTTATTGGTTAAGACCGAACCTGTCGCCTCCATAACCGCACTGGATACATAATTTTCCGAGGCGATCAGGCGAACCTTGTTTTTTTGGCGCAGTTCTTCCTGCTGGATCAGAGCGAAAATTTCAGGGTCTTGTTGTTGTAGTCTGTTCATGTTGACTCCTTCGGTGTCTGGAAGTACCGGCAGGGCGATAGCCTCGTGCGCCAATAGCCGGAAATAAATCATTTTGATTCACACGGCATTGCCAGGACAGCAGACGAAAAGAAAACTGGAAATGCCTGATTGGTAAAAATATGCATAATACTCAACCTGTCAGCCGTTGAACAGTGGAAAAATAGTAGACGTTGGTCGGCGCGAGCGGGGAGAGTGCTGAAAAGAGTTTTGGCCTCGGGCCGTGTTGGACTTTTTCGCGATGTAAACCAAGACGGAAAGCGGTACCGTAATTCTATTGATTTTTTAAGAAGTGTTTTTATTTTTGAAGGGATCGTTATTGTGATTGAGAACCGTCCTTATTTGAAAAAATTCGTAACTCGTTATCGTTTAAGGGGTTGGTCTCATTTTCGGCACTGTAGATGACGGAGTGTTGCAGGTAAGGTCTTGCCCCTTCAGAACAAAAGAAATATTGCGGAGGGTGCCATGCGTATTTTATTAGTGGTTCTTTGCTCTATAGTATTCGCCTGGAACGGTTTTGCGGCCAATGGCCCGGTTGCCTATCATGTTCAGGGCGAACGGTTTGAGGGCTATTTCCTCAGTCCTTCGGCCAGCGCACCCTTGGTGGTGTTGGTTCATGACTGGGACGGGCTCACTGCCTACGAAATTAAACGGGCGGAAATGCTTGCCGGTTTGGGGTATGCGGTTTTTGCCGTCGATCTCTTCGGTGCCGGGATCCGGCCTACCACTCTTGAAGAGAAACAGCAACGGACGGGAGCCTTGTATAATGATCGCCCTCGAATGCGCGCTCTCTTGCAGGGAGGTCTGCAAGCGGCTAAGGATCATGGCGGTAATGTCGCAAACAGCGTTGCTGTGGGGTATTGTTTCGGAGGCGCAGCTGTTTTGGAACTTGCCCGCTCAGGGGCTGATCTCAAGGGTTTCGTCTCCTTTCACGGCGGTCTGGAGACTCCAAGTGGACAGAATTACAAGACTACAAAAGGGAAGCTCTTGATTCTCCATGGAACCGCCGATAGTTCGGTCACGATGGGACAGTTCGCCACCCTGGCCGAGACCTTGGAGGCAGAGGGCGTGCCCCATGAGATGATCACCTACAGTGGTGCGCCCCATGCATTTACCGTGTTCGGGAGCGATCGCTATCGCGAGGATGCGGATAAGAAATCCTGGAAACGGTTTGCTGAGTTCCTCGATCAGGCAACGCGGTGACAGTCGCTGGTTGGTTGTACCTTTCAGGCTGATTACATTGGTTTTCGATTTTCTTGATATGCTGCTTATGCTCTTGGAAAATCGGTGACGTTAGGGTATTTGTATTAAGTTAATGTGCCGAGTTTAGAAGGGTGCGGAGTGACATCGCGTTTTATCGTGATGGAATTGTTGCAACCTGCAATCTGGGTCAATATGATTTCTTGCAAGAACAGGGAGGAGCAACGTAGCATTTTGGCAGCCAGAGGTGGGCAAGCCCTTGCCAAATTGATGTGCCGGGAATGGCGATGCATGATGAAATCACTACATCCAAAAAGTTATCGAACGACCAGCAGGTAGAATGATGGAGAAAAGAGCGTTATTTTGTTACGGAACATTGCAGTCGCCACTTGTAATGAAGGCTGTCACCGGCCAAGCCTATGATGGCAAGGAAGCAACGTTGATCAACTGGGCTCGGTATCGCGTTCGCGGTTCGGAGTATCCCGGAATTATCCGCCAGGAGGAATCTGTCGTTTCCGGAAAGCTCTATTGGGGCTTGAACGAAAAAGCCATGGAGAAGCTCGATGCCTTTGAAGGAGACAAATACGAACGGGTGATAGTTGAAGTGACCATGGCCGATGGCACCTGTGAAGAGGCCTATACCTACGCGATCCGAAACGATTGCCGCAAAATGCTTTCGACCGACCCTTGGGATTTTGATCGTTTTATCCAAAATGGATTGGAAAAGTTTATTCACTGGTTTGTCGAGGACCGGCGTGATCTGTTTGACAGGGGCGATCTTTGATCGACGGTCTGTCTTTCCCGCGGTTGCCTCGGAATGCAATCAGTCAACGTCAACCCGAGGTAATGTTTTTTTATGCGTCACCTTTCTTTTTTCGTTGTTTCGCGCGTGATGGAAGCTGGATCTTTTTTGCTTCGGGCAAATCCGGGTTGGGGCGATAGAGCAGAATCATCCGGCCAATGACCTGCACCAAGGCGGCGCCGGTGCTTGCTGCCAGTTCCTGTCCCGCTGTGTTCCGCTCCAGCGGACAGTTTTGCCCGATTTTGATCTTGATCAATTCATGGGATTTCAGCGCCGCTTCCAGAGATTTGAGTAAGGCTGGGGAGAGCCCTTCTTTGCCTGTATAGACCACCGGATCGAGGTGATGCCCCATGCCTCGTAGAACTTTTTTTTGTTCACTGGTCAGTTCGACCACCAATTCTAGTGTTTCTTTTGTTTCGTCCATGGGGTTCCGTCTTGCAGTCTTGAGAGAAGTGAAAGGTTTCGGGTAGTTTTCTAGTTAAAGAGACTGTTGAAAATTCGGTAGCCGCCGATCCAGGTGCCTAAGCTGGAACCGAAGGTGGTCAGTACAAAGACGAGAAAAATGCGGAGCAGTTTATTGTGCCACCAGCCCTTGAAGGTGGCAATGTCCGCGCTCACCGCTTCAAATTCCTTGACCACTGGTGGACAGGTCATCACCTGAATGAAGGCACAGACATATCCGGCGCCGATGAGCGGAGACAGGCTGGTCACCGGGGCGGCGGCAAAGGCGGAAACAATGGTGGCCGGATGGGCGAGGGCGATCAGGGCGCCCAAAGCCGAGGGAATGCCATGGGCCAAAATCCAGTAGACCGCGTTGGCCGCAAACTCTGTTGCTCCCTGCCGCACACCGATAGCGATCAGCGAGAGTACAATCAGTCCGGGAATCAACCAGCCTAATATTTTCCACACCCTGCCCACCGGAGGCACGATGCTGATGGTTTCGATCAGATGGCTGTTATTCTGGTTAATAACCCGTTTGATTCCCTCCAGGTGACCGGCTCCAACCACGGCCACCAGACGTCGTCCCTGGACATTCTTGATCTTTTCGGCCATGAAGATGTCCCGCTCGTCTATGAGCACCTCTTTCGTGTGCGGCAGAGCTGCACCCAGCTCGTTGATCAACTCGGAGAGGACGTCCTGGCGTCGCATTTCCGCCAACTTTTCCTCGTCCAATTCGGTCTTGTCGAAGAGCGAGGCCAAAAGCGTCGCAAGCAGGTATCCCTTTTTCAGCAACGAAGTGGCATGCCAGGCGCGGCGCAGAGTCACGCGGACATCACGGTCACAAAGGATGACCGGGATGCTCAAACGTTCAGCGGTCCGGGCGGCGGCCAGCAATTCGGTGCCGGGCATGATTCCCAGTTGTCCTCCCAGTTTTTTCTGGTAGGTGGCGAGAATCAGGTTAACCATGAGAGTGGCCAACTGTTTGTTGCGCACCACCTGCTTCAGGTCCAAATTTTCCCATTTAGTGGGTTTTGCAAGGGCGGTGTATCGTTTTTCATCCAGTTCGATGCACACCGCATCGGGCTGTTCCTGCTCAATCACCTGCGCGACCAGATCTGTTGATTGCTGGGAAATATGGGCGGTCCCAACCAGCAGGATGGTTTTGTCTTTCAGGTTGAGAAGAGCGACGTCTTCAGGGTAGTGATGGCTTGGGAAAGGGGCTGCAATCATGACGATAAGAGGCAAAAAGCTGTGAGAGAAGAAGTGGTGGCACTGTAACCCACTTTGCCGGGAAAGGGGATGAAATCCTTCTGTCAATGAGAAAGGAAGTGGCAAAGGGCGCAGAGTAACCTTTTTTTAAGGGGAGGGGGTGCCTGTTCCGGTCAGCAGTCCGGGCGACTATCTTGCGACAGAGATCGGGGAGCACCAGGCTGTGCAAGGGCAGGACCGCATACCAATACAGCCGTCCTAACAGCCCGTGGGGGATAAAATGGGCGGTCTGCACCAGGGTGTCGTGTTGGAGATCGAATTCCAGCCATGCCTTCCTTTCCGGGTAGTTTCATCTGGGCCAGCAGCAGCAGCCGTTTGTTGGGCACCAGATCGGCAACCTTCCAGAAATCAAGGGCATCTCCGATACGGAGATCGGCGGCATTGCGGCGGCCTCGGTTCAGGCCGTAACCGCCGGCAGCTTTGTCCAGCCAGCCGCGCAGTTTCCAGAGAAAGGTGTAAGTAAACCATCCGTTTTCCCCACCTATACCGATGATCGAAGCAAAGACCTGTTCTGGATCCATCCCGGCAATGGAGATGGTTCGGACATCGCGGAAGATGGATGCACTGGGATCTGCTTGATCGCTGATATCGCAAACTGCTCCGGGGCTGGAATCGCACCAGCGACTGAGCACTAGATCGTTTTCCAGTTCGTGGATAGCCTGAAGGACTGCCTGTTGGAAGGGGATGGGCTGAATCTCAGGGAAAAATTGCCGGGCATGGTCATTTTGCATCAGGGTTTTCGACTTGAGTCCCTCGACCAGGGCCGCTCCCACTTTGAATGGTACCGGGGTCAGCAGGGTGAGCCAGTAGGAACTGAGACGTGGACTTAAAAAAGGCACCGGCAGAATCCATCGTCGGAGGCCCATGACCGAGGCAGTCTGGCGGAGCATCTCCAGTAAAGTCATGGGTGGAGCGCCAATATCAATGACCAGGCTTTCTTGGGGGGCAAGAGCGAGGGCCGCAGTGAGATAGGCAATAAAATCGTCGATTCCGATGGGCTGGGTCAGGGTAGTGACCCAGCGAGGGGTGATCATGACCGGCAATTTTTCTACCAGGTGACGGATGATTTCAAAACTGGTGCTGCCGGAACCAGATGGTGCGAATGCGCGCTGGTTGACTCACAAGAATTTTTCCCGTCTCGATGCGGCTGGCCATGTGGGCAGAGGCTGATTCCGGCAGGCCAAGACCGCCCAGGTAGATGATTTTTTTTTACCCCTTGTTCAAGGCAGGTGTTGAGGAAATTTTCAGCGCTGAGCCGGTCGAGGTGGCTGAAACCGTGGCCTGTCCCCATGGAATGAATGAGATATATGGCAGTATCAATGCCGGCGAGCGCCTGCCGGAGTTCTGGGGTGCGAAAAGTGTCACCTTCGACGACTTCCGCATGCTGTAGAGTTTTGGAGGTGAGCTTTTTGGTGTTACGAACCAGCAGGCGGAGGGCAATGTCCTCTCGAAGAACCTTTTCGAGGCGGCGGCCAATATATCCAGTCGCTCCGGTGAGTAGAACAGTCTGCTTCAATAGATGACTCTCGCGGTTTTTTGTTGGTAGCGGAAATGATTATAGGATCGTCTAACTTGGAAGAAGACAAATGATCCATTGCGCAGGGGCCGGTTTGAGCGATAGAGAAGGGGGGAGGTAAGGGGAGGGTGAAATCCCGACAGGGCTTACCCCGCCGGGAGAGCATCATCCTTTCTTGACAATCAGTTTATTGCCGGTTTGCAGGGTGTTGTTGCTGAGCTTATTCCAGTCGCGGATACTTTGGGTAGAGGCCTGAAATTTTCTGGCGATGGTCATCAGGGTGTCGCCGTTTTTCACTACATACCATGTGGGGGGCTGTTCTTTTTGGACGGCAGCCACGGATTTCTTGGCAGCGGGTTCAGGTTGGATTTTGGCAACGCTTCGTTTTTTGGTGGCCTCCAGGGTCGGCACTTGCGCGGTTTCTTTTATTTTGGCTGCAATTTGGGCGACGGCTTTAGAAGTTGCCGCCACCTCAATTTTTGCAGGAGCCGGGCGGTCAAGATGCAAGGCGATTTGTTGGCCTTGTTTCACCTTGCCCGGACCGGAGATTTTGTTCCACCGCATAATATTTTGCACGGGTACATTATACTGTTGAGCGATTTTGTTCAGCGTTTCTCCGGATTTCAAGGTGTGGGTAACCACCTGTTGCTTGCCTTTAGTGTCAGCCTTGGCCAAGAGTTCTTCAGGTTGCCGCCCGCCTTTGGGAATGCCATACTTGCCTGCGGCTGAGGGGATCTGAAGGCGCAGGCCTTTAGGTAGTTGAGCGGTTCTCAGGTTGTTGGCTTTAAGCAACGTCGTCTTGCTGATATTATAAATGCTGCAAATTTCAGCCAGGGTTTCGCCCTTCCGCACCGTATGGGTGAGGAACATCGTGGTGGGCATCGGCCGGAGTTTGTCAAGATTGCTGGCGATCAGATCCTTGGCGCCGACGGGAATCCGTAAGGCATACTCTTTTTGCTTCGGCGGTGTTTGACTCTTTCTCAGCTCGTTGTTAAGTGCCCGCAACTCTTTGACCGAGGTGTCGGCTGTAGCGGCAACGGCTTCGAGGCTTACTCCTCCAGGGATGTTGATCGTCTCGTATACCCGAGGCTCTTTGTAGGAAATATCGGTGAAACCATATTTTTGGGGATTGCGGGCTATGATAATTGCCGCAATCAATTTTGGCACATATCGTTTGGTTTCCATGAAAATGCCTTCGGATACAGCGACCTCCCAAAAATCCTTGGCGTTGTAGGTTTTCATGGCGGTATCAATTTTTCCCTCGCCGGCATTGTATGCCGCCACTGCCAGATACCAGTCGCCGAATTGCGAATAAAGGCGGGAGAGGTAACGGGCGGCAGCCTTGGTGGCCTTTTCCGGTTCACGGCGTTCGTCGACCCAGGGGTCGATCCTGAGGCCGAAGTCATGCCCGGTGCCTTCCATGAACTGCCAGAGGCCGCATGCTTTGGCTGGCGAGTAAGCCGATGGATTGAACCCGGATTCGATCATGGCGAGAAAGGCAAGGTCCAAAGGGAGACCGGCCTTTTTCAACTCGGCTTCGATATAGGGCCGGTACATGGAGGAGCGGGCAAGCCATTGGCTGAAGTAATTTCTCTGTTTTCCCTGGAACAACTCAAGGTAATAGAGAACTTGTTTGTTGACGGTGATCGGGAAGTCGTATTTTGAGGGGTCAATGCCCAGTTTTTCAAGAGAATAGGTCTGATTGACCCCGTATTCCCAGGCACCGGGCTTGTTCAGTTCTTCCAGTTCCTCCTGGGCGGTTTCCTCGGGCTCGGCCGAGGAGATTTCCTCATCCTGGGAGTCGGTGACAACTGCGCTGGACTGTTGGAATGCCGGTTGTTTATTGTGTGAAGAGCAGGCTGAAAGTGAAAAGACGAGAAGGGCGATGAGACTGTGGGTAAGCAGAGTAGGCAATATTTTCATAGGGGGTAGTGGAGGGTTGTGCAACCTTATATTGCATTGAAATGATATTGTTTTTTCTGCAATCAACAATATTGTAAACACAAGATGTGACGTTGCGACGGTTCTTTTTAACTTTTAACAAAAAGAATGACAAGCAAAAGTATCTGGTTCCGTTGTTTTGACCGCTTTGGTATTTAATTTTTGACTTATATTTTTTCAATAAAAAGTCTTTTTTCCGGTTTTCCGTGTCCCAGGAATGGAAAGCGGTATCGGCGGTTAATTCTTTTTGACAATTGGCGGGATTTTTGTAGCTAATACTCTGTTTTTTATAGTTAAAGTTATCGAAAATCCTCTTGATTGTTACTGCCATTACTCCATGGTCTCCCGGCGGTGGTGAAGGCTTTGCAGAAAGCTTGAGGGATGCACCCGTTTGCTTTTGGCGACAGTGAAAAAAAACGCACTTTTTTTTCGGAACGTGATAAAAAACTGACCACCTTTTATCAGGTGGTGGGAATCTTGGGTGGCTTTTTTTTAGTCCTCTGGATTTCAAATATATTTTTTACGGAAACGCAAAATGGGTGGCGCCGGAACGGTTCGGCATTTTTTTACCTGCTCTTCGTTTCGTTAGTATTAATTGGAAATTATGTTGAAATTTCTTAAGTATTGTTTTTTCTCCCTTGTGCTTTTTTCTTTGCTGGTCGTTGCAGTTGGCGCTGGAGGACTCTATTATCTGATTGTGGTCGTTCCGGCTCCGGAGATCGAAGAAACCTCCATCAGTGAAATATTGGGTCGTGAAAGCCCAGTATTTTATCGGGATGGCCAGACGAAGCTAGGCGTATTGTTTGAGGGAGTTCACCGTCAGTACCTAGCCTACAAGGAAATTCCGAAAAATTTCGTCAATGCCTTGGTTGCAGCCGAGGATAATCAGTTTTTCAGCCATGTTGGACTTGATGTCCCCGGTATTGTCCGGGCCATGATCGTCAATCTCAAGGCGGGAAGAGTGGTTCAGGGGGGCAGCACCATCACCCAGCAAACCGCTAAAAATCTCTTTAAAAGAGAATCGCGAAGCATTACGGCCAAGGTTAAAGAACTGTTGTATGCCCTGCGGCTTGAGCGTAAGTACAGCAAAGAAAAAATTTTCGAATTTTATACCAACCAGTTTTTTGTCAGCGGAAACGGCCATGGACTCGGCGTGGCGGCACGTTATTTCTTTGACAAGGAACCCAAGGATCTGACGTTGTTGGAATGTGCTTTCATTGCCGGCAGCGTCAAGAGGCCGAACTATTACAATCCCTTTCTTAAAAAAAATCTGGCCAATGCCGATGAGGTCAGGCGGCGGGGAGATGAACGCATTCGCTATGTTCTTGGCCAGATGCGCCAGGCCGGTATGATTAACGAAAGCGAATACAGCGGTCTGAAAGCGGAAGATTTGGTGTTCAAGCAAGGGAAGATGTCCTTCGCCCAAAACACGGCGATGGACCTGGTGAAGGAAGGGTTGGGAACGCCGTTTATCGCCGATATTTTGGAAGAAAACGGCATCTCCAACATTTCCACCTCAGGGGCACGGATTATCACTTCCCTTGATCCGCAAATCCAGGGGAAAACTGTCTATGCTCTGCGGCGGCACCTTTCCCAGCTTGATGTGCGTCTGCGCGGCTATCAACGCGCCCAGGTGCAGGACGAATATAAAGCGCTGGAGTATCCGGGCGACGAAGAGTTCATCCCGGGCAACTTTGTTTTCGGTATGATCAAGGAGATTGTTGCAACCCGCGACAAAGGTGCTGAGGTGCGGGTGCAGTTTGACGATGGTCGATTTGAGGGCATGATCGATGCGACCGGTTTGACCCGGCTGGCCGACACCTTCGCCAAATTCAGCCGGGGAGCTGCGACTGCCTCGGCTGCGGATCGCAAGTCCCTGCTCAAGCAATTGCAAGTCGGAGATAAAATCTACGTCAGTATCAGAGGAACCGAAGAGTCCGGAAAGTTGCAACTCGACCTTGAACGATATCCAGAGGTTGAGGGAGCCGCTTTTGTCCTGCAGGAGGGGGCGGTCCGCGCCATGAGCGGCGGCATGTCGAATCTCAATTTCAACCGGGCTACCGCGGCCAAGCGGCTGATGGGTTCAACCTTTAAACCTTTTTTGTTTGCGGCGGCTTTGCAATTGGGCTGGAGTCCGGTGGATATGCTCAACAACAACCGGGACACTTTTGTCTTCATGAATCGTCCGTACTCGCCGCAACCTGACCATCACAGCCCCTTCGGGTCCGTTTCGCTGAGCTGGGCCGGCGTTACTTCAGAAAACGTTGCCGCCGTCTGGCTCCTCTACCATCTCACCGACCATTTGACGCCGCCCATGATTCGGGAGCTGGCGGTCAAGGTGGACATGGCGCCACGCATCGAGGACGGCAAGACCGAAGACTATCAGCGGTACAAAGAGCGTATCCGAGATAATTATGGCATCGTTCTCACCCGTCAGTACCTCGATTACGCCGCGTTCGGCAGCGCGGTGCGGGCGTTGAAGCCCGATTTTGTTTTTGACAATCAAAGTGATGAATACAAACAGTTGGAACAGATGCGGTACGATGATTTTCTTGCGGTGCGTTCACTGGGTTCGGCCCTGCTGTCGTATCGCGAAGGCCTTGCCGGTTCCCCGAGACAACTCGATGCGGACGCTGTTTTTGATAATTCCGAGGCAGCGCCGTCTGTCTCCGGGGGCAGAATGGTCCGGGATTCGGAGGGCCGCTTTATTTTCACTAAACGGCAGGACCTTCCGGCAAACTGGATCGAACTGAACACCACGGAGATTGTCGATCATCTCGTTACCCTAGATTCCGGAACATTCGATTCGTTTTGGCGGGAACAGGTTCAGTTGGACGGTATGGTTTCCACCGCGACCGTGCAGCGGGTGGAGAACCAGATCCGGATCGAACGGGAGAAGCTGGGGCCAGACAAGCTCTATTCGCTGGAGGTGCTTGCCGAGGTCCGTGACTTCCGGGTCATGCTCGGGATGCAGTATTTGGTGCAGCTGGCCAGGGAATGCGGGATCAATAGCAGATTTGAGCCGGTTTTATCGTTACCGCTCGGTTCCAACGTGGTCTCGTTGTCAGAAATCACCCGGATGTACGAGACATTGATCACTGGCAACCGCTACGATGCCGCTGATGCGCCAACGCTGGCCCAGGCAGAGTTGGATGGTCATGTGGATCCGGACGGCGCGGCTATTATCGAGCGGATCGAAACTCCGGAGGGGAGGGTGGTCTATTCCCGGCAGGTGCATCCCGCGCGGGTGATCGATGCCAAGAGTTCCGCGGCCATAAGCAATATCCTGCAGAACGTCATTCCCTACGGCACGGGTAAATACGCTATGGAGCATGTCCGGCTTCGCAGCGATGATGCCGCCCGTAATAAAATGCTGGCCAAGGTGAACCAGCACTACCCGCTTCTGGGGAAAACCGGTACGGCTAATGACTACCGCAATGCCGCTTTTATTGGCTATGTCCCCATTTTGGCTCAGGATCAATCCGGCGTCAGCCTGCAGGGAGGGTATGCGGTCGGGGTCTATGCCGGCTTTGACGATAATGCCTCCATGGTCAAGGGCGGCTTCCACGTCAGCGGCTCGCTGGGCGCTCTGCCGGCCTGGAGCGACATTGCCCAGGCCCTCTTGGATGTGGAGCACGTTGCTGACCGGCTCGATGCGGTAGACCTGACCTTCAGCGGGCTGACCTTGCAATACCCCAATGTGCGGCAGGTGTTCGTGCCGGTGGCGCCCAATCAGGGCGGTGCGATTACAGGCTCTGCCGGCCTGCGCCAGGACACGCCGCCCGCGTTTCCCGCCAGTCTCTGTTTTGGCACCGTGGGAGCGAGCGGCCGGTTTGAACCGGAACGCCTGTTCATGCCGTTCTGGAAAAACCGCTGATGATTCCCGCTGTGGAAAGACGTGGCTTTGTCATCTTGTTGCACGGAAGTTTTTCTGCAAGGGAGTAGAAAGGAATTGTCCGGTTGAGGGTAATTTGCTATCCTTCCAGCCGTATTTCCCGCTTTTTTTCATTAACAGGATAAGGAAGATGGGTGCTTCGATCACCATGCGCTTCGGTTGCTGTTCGCTTCCAGACTGCGCGGATGATTGTTTTTTTGAGCGATCCTGAACCTGTTCGTAAACGCAAATGGGCCGTGTGCCGATCGGAGGAAACAGCGATTCCTCCCTTTCCAGCACATGCAAAGTTCCCTCTCGTTCAACCCTAAATAACCAACCATGATGCTTTCAATATCTTCGTCCTGTAAATCTTTGGTCATCGGTTCCTGTTTATGCGGTCTTTTCCTCTCCGGCTGTGCTGTCGACAGCGGGATGGTCGACCCGTATGAGGCTCGGGCAAAACGAGAAGCTGCCGCCCAGCGGGAAAAACTCGACCAGCCCGCGACTGAAGTCGTTCGGCGGGATGTGCTGATGCCGGTGATGAGTTCCATCAACAACCGAATCCGTGCCTACGAACAGAAAATTGAAGAATGGCGGGAGGTGGAACGAAAAACAGCCACTATGGCGCTGCCACAGGAAAAGATGAACCGGATCGATGAGTGCAGATCTCACCTGCAGCATATCCTGATTGAGTACACATCCCTCCAGAAGCAGTTGCAGCAGGAAACACAGATCGAAGCCGCCCAGTTGCTTGCCGGCAATTCCCTGTTGCAGCTCAATCAGCAGGATATCGATTATCTCGAAAGCGGATGCGGCAAATTTTTGGCCGAACTCAAGACCGTTTCGCAACCCATGGTAGCCACGCCGTCCGACCCGCAGATCAAGTCCGCTTTTGACAACGGCGACTATGCTCAGGTTATCAACCTCTATGGCCAGATTGGCTCCGTGCCGGGGCAGGTCCCCGCAGCCGAGACTACTTTTCTGTACGGACAGGCCCTGTTGAAGAATCATCAGGGCGTTGAAGCCCAAAAAGTGTTGAGTGAGTTGCTTGGCCGCGTCCGTCAGCAAAAGGGGCCGGACGAATTGCTGCTGCCGTTGCTGCAAAGCGTTGCCGATATCAATTTCGGTCTGGAATCCTATGATGAGGCAGGCAAACAGTATGATGAGTTGCTCCGTCTATCCATCGAAAAAGGTGCGCACCGGGATGAATGGGCCGGGTTGCAACTCGCCGCCCTACAATCCGGTGGTGCGGCCCCGGTGGAAATGAAAGAATACAGTACCCTGCTCAAGAATTATCTCGCCTATGCACCCAAGCGTGACGGCTATAACGTAACCGAGCAGGCGGACAAATTTCTGCAAACCTATCCGGCAACACGCCTGGCGTCCAATGTCAACATGATCAAGAAAACATCACGGGAACAAGCGGACACCTGGCTAAATCAGGGTATTAAACGGATAGAGGCTCAGGCTGGTGATCGCAAGGCGCAAGAACCTCAGGCCATGGGTGCGCAGGCTCCGATTTCTGCCCCCCAACCAGGTGATATGGTGACGGCCAGTGGGAGTCAGGCGGTTGCCGTCCCTCAGGCGACGGCTGGCAATGAAAAGGCCTCGCAGGAAGACTATGATAAAGGCGTGGCGCATCTGCAGGCCAAGGAATACGACAAGGCGATCGAGCGGTTGAATCGGCTGCAAGGGACGCCTCTGGCGGCCAAAGCGCAGCCCCAGATCGTGGAGGCGTCCAAGCTCGGGGCCCAGGACATGCGACAGAAGGCCGCCGAGTTGTTTGTTCGCGCCACCAATAGCCGCGATACCGAGGAAAAACGCAAGCTGCTGCTCACTTCCCGCGATCTGCTGCAAAACGCCCTAGTCAAATATCCGCAATCGGGCCTGACTGACAAGGTTCAGAAAAATATCGCCCGGATCGAGGCGGAATTGCGGGCGGTTGACGCCAACGCCTCGCCGCGGCCGGCCACCGGCGGCGCCTATGTGCCACCTAAGTCAGGGGCGGGTGTTATACCGGTTGTGCCTGCGACGTCCTTGTGACCTTTTTACCTCCCATTGCAGTGTGTTTTTGCTGGCGCGATCAGCCTGTTACATGGAATGAAAACCGCGGCTTTACCCGGGGGGCTTAGCTCCGAATTGAAAACGCTGTCCCCTTGAAACTTCAATAAGCTGGCTGCCAAGTGCTTGCCTGCCTTGACGTCACCCTGCGTGATTTCGACCTCTGCTGTCGATTCACGGCATCATCTACCGGAAGAGCCAAGTGATAGCAACGCCGACTTGAAATAACGACGTGTTTTTCAGGGGAGCAGACCAGACAACTCTGCCAACGCCTTCGATTTTCGTGACGCTCAGGTCATCTTCAACAAAAAAACGGATTGCCGTATCCTGTGTCAGTGATTGTTCACTGGCAAAACGCAGGCCATGGTCACTCACATCGAGGGTCCAGGTGTTGCTTTCCTTTGTTTTATTAAGTTGTTTGTTAAGTTGTTTGTCGATCAGTTGAGAATAACGAAAGCTGTGGTACCCAGGAATGCGAACGGAACGACGGTGATTGGTTGGTTTTTTCTGTGTTTTCTTTGCTTGGTTCTCACCCTCTGCAAGCTGCAGGTAATAAGGGCAGAAGGAAAAACGGCTGGAAAAGCAATACAAAGCAACATGGCTCTTTAACGGAATGAAGAGCGCATCTTTGACGAGCAGGCAAGAGCACGTAAAAGGAGACCAATAGGGGCAGAAGCACCTTACTTGAGAGAGTTTTTCTGGGGTTGCGGTCGCCATGGCACCCTGCTCCCAAACAACTTGTGCAGACGAGTCATGAACAAAAAGGCGGGATCTTCTGACCCCGCCTCAACGTATCCTTCTCTAAAAGGCACTAGCTTCTTTTTCTCCGGGCGAGTCCAGCAAGTCCAACTAAGCCCGTACCAAAAAGCAACATGGTGGTTGGTTCAGGAACCGGATTTAGAGATTCCACTTTGACTACCAAATCATTGAAATCTCTGTCTGAACCTTGACCAAGGGCACCAGCGGTATCTTCAAAAGCAAGCACATAATGCCCTATTGATAATCCATTGCCTGCAGGGCCTGGGGCGGGAAATTTGGTCCCGGCATAGCTAACCATATGGTCAAGACCATCACTATTTTCTGCTGCTTCAGATTTGAATGTTCCTGCTGGTCCTGAAATATAAAAGCCAAAAACTGATGACATTGCTACTTCATCTTCAGATACTTTAACCCAGCCAACACCATTCCAATCATAATTGGTAATATTAATAAGGTTAGGTCCTGACCCATAAGTAATTGATACTTTATCTTTAGCAGAGTCACTTCCAGTAAATAGATTGGCATTTGGATTGACACCATCATAAATACCAAAACTATTAAAATTTGCATTGCCAGCTATTTCAACAACGATAGTTGCCCATGCACCTGTGTCAGGTTCAGAAAAACCCCACAATTGGTCGTTGGTGACCTGGTCAGCGTTAGCATCAATAGTCCACCCCTGTCCGGTAAAGATGGTGTTCAATGAAGCTTCTCCGTTTAATTCACTTACATTGACAAGTGTTGCCAAGGCATTCCCTGCCAACAACCCAATCCCTGCCACGGCGATCAACGCGCTTTTTAATAATTGCTTTTTCATTGTACCCTCCCTGTGGTTTTTTAATGGCCAAAATTAACTTGCACGATAGAAGCTGGTATAAATCAATTCATCAATCACCCCCATCCCTCATAAAAATCACAATTTTTTTTTGTCGGTACGTAATTGCATTTAAAAAACCATCAGTTTGTTTTCATCAACAATAAACACAAAATCTCATTAATCACAATGAGGCTATATTGTTCATGGATTGTATATAAAAAGTATAAAATGCTCAGGAAATAGCAAAATATCTTGTAATGATAAAAAAGAACAATCTGTTCGGTGGACTGTTTTGCTGGTCAATGGGAAATAATCGTGTATTTAATGAATATTTAATATATCCATATCCAATGATAGGTTTGTGCCCCTCGTAATTTTTTCATCCTTCATCCGAATCGTTGACCGTTCTCCCGGTTGACAAAGCGGCGTGGGTCGCTTACTTCTGTGGCAGCCTCTGCCCTTTGGAGGAGTAGTTTTTACCTGGGTGTTCGATGGATAATGAGAGTGAAATGACTGCAATAACAGAAAAAAATATCAATTGTGACGGCTGCCTTGTCCATTGTCTGGAGTGCGGCAATCCCGAAGGTGCTACGATTGTCCTGCTGCACGGCATGAAGTTTCAGGCCGAAACCTGGCGGGAATTGGGCACCTTGGAGGTCTTGGCCGGGATAGGGTTGCATGTGCTGGCCGTGGATATGCCTGGTTTCGGTAAGAGCCCGGCTTGTGAGATGGAACCGGTCGAGGTGTTGGCCCAATTCTTCGCACAGCAGCGGCTGGATCGGGCCGTGCTCATTGGCCCGTCCATGGGTGGCCGTATTGCCTTGGAGTATGCTATCCGCCATCCAGAGCAGATTGCCGGTCTGGTTTTGGTCGGCGCCGTGGGCGTGGAGGAAAACCGGGCTGGCCTGGCCGCGATCACCGCTCCGAGCCTGATCGTTTGGGGCGGAGAAGACCAAGTTTCGCCACTGACCAATAGTGACATCCTGCTCGCCGAACTACAGAACGCCACCCGAGAAATTTACCCCGAGGCCCCGCATCCCTGCTATCTGGCGCAACCGGAGCGTTGGCACGCGAGCCTGCGGACTTTTTTTACCACCTTGAACACATGAGGATTGCATCGGCAAGCACATGGGAAAAACACTGATCATTGCCGAGAAGCCGAGCGTTGCCGCCGATATCGTCAAGGCCCTTCCTGGAAAATTCACCAAGACCAAAACCCATTTTGAAAGCGACGACCATGTCGTCTCCTTCGCCATCGGCCATCTGGTATCCATCGCCTATCCCGAGGAAATCAATCCGGCATTGCAAAAATGGTCGCTGGATAATCTGCCCATCCTGCCCGAGGAATTTCCCCTGGCGGTGCTGCCCGACACCAAAGCCCAGTTTAATGCCCTGACCAAGCTGATCCGGCGCAAGGATGTGGAGGTGATCGTCAACGGTTGCGACGCTGGGCGCGAGGGCGAGCTGATCTTCAAATATATCCTCAAGCAGGCCACCAACCGCTCGGTGGAGGGCAAGGCGATACGGCGTTTATGGCTGCAGTCCATGACCTTGGACGCTATCCGCGATGGGCTTGGTAAACTCAAGGACAACAAGGAGATGCTGCCGCTGGAGGATACAGCGCTGTGCCGTTCAGAGGCGGACTGGCTGATCGGCATCAACGCCACCCGCGCCCTGACCTGCTATAATTCCCGGTTTGGTGGGTTTCATAAAACCCCCTGCGGCCGGGTGCAGACGCCGACCTTGTCGCTGCTGGTCAAGCGGGAGATCGAACGGCGCGAGTTTATTCCCGCCACCTATTGGGAGCTGCATGCCCGCTTCGGCTGTGGGCAGGTCACCTACGAGGGGGTCTGGATTGATCCCGCCTTTGCCAAGGACGAGGAACAGAGCCATGGCCGCCGCAACCGCATCTGGGAAGAGGAACGAGCCAAGGGCATTGTTGAACGCTGCACCGGCAAGCCTGCCACGGTGGAAGAGACAAGCAAGAAGTCGACCAAGGGCGCGCCGCCGCTCTATGATCTCACCCTGCTGCAGCGCGAAGCCAACAGCCGGTTCGGTTTTTCCGCAAAAAATACCCTGGGCCTTGCTCAGGCCTTGTATGAGCGGCATAAGCTGATCACCTACCCGCGAACCGACAGCCGCTGCTTGCCTGAAGATTACCTTGCCACCGTGGAAAAGGTGATCGTTCGGCAGAAAGAATGGCAATACGGGACATTCGCCGCCGAGGCCCTGGCCAAGAAATATCTGAAAAAAGACAAGCGGATTTTTGACAATAAAAAGATATCAGACCACTTTGCCATCATTCCTACCACTGGCCTGCCTAAGACTCTGTCCGAGCCGGAGTTGAAAATTTATCAGATGATCGTCCAGCGTTTTCTTGCCGTATTCTTTCCGCCGGCGGTGTATCATAATACGCGGCGGCTCTCCCTGGTGGAGAATGAAACTTTCCTCACTGAGGGCAAGATCCTGGTGGAACCGGGCTGGCGGGCGATTTACGGGGCAACCAGCGAGGAGGACGGCGACAAGGAGTTGCAGGCTCTGCCACCTAATACCGCCGTCCAGTGCGAGGCGATCGACAAGCAGGAGCATCAGACCAAACCGCCGCCTCGATTCAACGAGGCGACCTTGCTTTCGGCCATGGAACATTCCGGCAAGCTGGTCGAGGACGAGGAACTGGCCGAGGCAATGAAGGAACGGGGACTGGGGACACCGGCCACCCGGGCGGCGATCATCGAGAAGCTGATCAATGAGAAGTATATGGTCCGTGAACAACGCGACCTGGCCCCCACCGGCAAGGCCTTCGAACTCCTCAGCCTGCTTGAGGCCCGGCAGATTGATGTCCTGGCCTCCCCCGAACTGACCGGCGAGTGGGAGTACAAACTCAATCAGATCCTCAAAGGGACGATGACCCGGCCCCAATTCATGAAGGAAATCCGGGTCATGACCGGCGCCATCGTTGACAAGGTTAAGCAGGGTGGCGGCAGCGAGCGCCATGAGGCTGCCTTTTCCCCGGTGAAAGGCGTCCGTTTTTACGAGACCGACTCGGCCTTTGAGTCCGAAGACAAAAAGCTGATGATCCGCAAGGTACTGGGCGGTCGGGTGATGACGGAAGAGGAGATTGTCGCCCTGATCAAGGGCGAGACCTTGGGACCCTTTACCGACTTTCGCTCGAAAAAAGGCAAACCCTTTACCGCCTCGGTGCATATCGCGCAATCGAAGGTGGAGTTTCTCTTTGCCGACTCCACCGCCCAGCTTGATCTGGACGAGATCCGCAGCCAGGAGCCCTTGGGGGAATCACCAATTGACCGGACCAAGGTATTCGAAACTCCAGCAGGCTTCTTGTCGGAATCCGCTCTGGAGGGTGATCAGAAAAAGGGGTTGCGGATTTCCAAGGTGATTCTCGGCCGGCAGCTGGACCGGGAGCATATCAGCCAATTGCTGACCAATGGCCGCACCGAACTAATCGGCGGCTTTATCTCAAAAAAGAAAAAACCTTTCGACGCTTTTTTGCTGCTTGACCCCAAGGGGAAACTGAGTTTTGAATTTCCTCCCCGGGGCAAGAGGGGGGCGGACAAAGTGGCCGGCAACGATTAAAAAACGGTCCTTTTCCTATAAAAAACGCATTTCGCAGGGCGGCGTAAGACGCTGCTCAACAATCACAGACCGTCATTAACCCATGGAAGTATGAAACATTTAAAGAAAGATTATGCTGCAAAAGAGGGAAGGTCGCTGGCTGCTGTTTGCGCCCGCATCGCCCTGGATACCAAGGCAGAGGATTTGGTGGTGCTGGATGTGCGCGGCCTGGCCTCTTTTACCGATTATTTCGTGATCATGAGCGGCCGTTCCACCCGTCATGTTCAGGGGCTCGCCGAGGCGATCGCCGGAGAACTGAGCGCCAAGCGGGTCAGCAGCAAGCACAGCGAGGGGCTGCGCGAGGGGTTGTGGGTTTTGCTTGATTTTGGCGAGGTGGTGGTGCATGTCTTTTATCATGAAAACCGCAGTTTTTATGATCTCGAGGGATTGTGGCATGACGCCCCGAAGATCGATGTGGATGAACTGCTGGCCGAAGATTCGCGTCACTAACCATTGCGGAGGTCTGCGATGCCCGCTCCTGTCCCGATTGTCCTGACTATCCTCGATGGCTGGGGAATTGCCGAGCCCTCTGCCACCAACGCGGTTGCCGTTGCCGATACTCCCAATATGGACCGGTTAAGCCGCGAATTTCCCATGACCACGCTCACCGCTCATAACGGCATGGTCGGCCTGCCGAAAGGGCAAATGGGCAACTCCGAGGTCGGGCATCTTAATATCGGTGCTGGCCGGATCGTCTACCAGGACTTCACCCGTATCAATCTGGCCGTGGACCGGGGCGAATTTGCCACCAATCCGGTGTTCAACGAGGTGATGGACCAGGTCAGGGCGGCCGGCTCCCGGCTCCACCTCTGCGGGTTGGTGTCCGACGGTGGCGTTCACAGTCATATCCTGCACCTGATTGCCCTGATTGAGCTGGCGGCGGCCAAGGGAGTTGAGGTTTATATCCACTGTTTCATGGACGGCCGGGACACTTCGCCCACCAGTGGCATTACCTTTATGGAGGAGCTGACGGCGGCCCTTGACCACATAGGATGGGGCAGGGTGGCCACGGTGTCCGGTCGCTATTGGGCTATGGACCGGGATAAACGCTGGGACCGGGTGCAAAAAGCCTGGGACGCCATGGTGCATGGCCAGGGGCCGACAGCCGTGGATGCGATGGGGCTGATGCGGGAATCCTATGGCCGTGGCGAGACTGATGAATTCATCGCGCCGACCGTTCTGGTTGATGCCAAGGATGCTCCAGTGGGCCGGATTGTAGACAACGATGCGGTGATCTTTTTCAACTTCCGTGCCGACCGGGTGCGGGAGCTCTGCCACGCCTTTGCTGACCCGATTTTTACCAGTTTCAAAGCCGGTGACCGGCCCCGATTGCTGCAACTGGCGACCATGACCGAATACGAGGCGGATTTTACCTTTCCCATCGCCTTCCCGCCGGTCAGCCTGACCCGGATACTCGGCGAGGAAGTCAGCCGGCACGGGCGGCGCCAGCTGCGGATTGCGGAAACCGAGAAATACGCCCATGTCACCTATTTTTTTAACGGCGGCAACGAAGTGCCGTTTTCGGGCGAGGATCGGCTGCTGATCAATTCACCCCGTGATGTCGCCACCTACGATCTCAAGCCGCAAATGAGCGCGGTGGAGGTGACAGACACGCTGCTGCGGGTTCTGGCCGAACGGGAAGCAGCCGGAACACCTTATGATTTGGTGATTCTTAACTTTGCCAACGGCGACATGGTCGGCCACACCGGGGTGATAGCGGCCGCGGTGGCGGCCTGCGAGACCGTGGACCGCTGCGTCGGCCGGATTAACCAATTCGTCAGTGAGCGCGGTGGCGTTATGCTGATCACCGCCGACCACGGCAACGCCGAGCAGATGGTCGACCCGGAGACCGGCGGGCCCTACACCGCCCACACCCTGAATCCGGTCCCCTTGATTCTGGTGGCCGATGGCTATCGCCACCGGACCCTGCGGGGCGGCGGGGCGCTCAAGGACATTGCCCCGACCATTCTGACCCTGATGGAACTACCAATTCCGGCCGAAATGGAAGGGGAGAGTCTCATCGTCTAAGAGACTGCCGATTGCAACAGTCGAAAGAAAAGGAACACAACTATGCGCTATATCAGTACCCGGGGGGGGATTGAACCCCTCAAATTTCAGGATGCGGTGATGATGGGTCTGGCCAGGGACGGCGGCCTGCTGCTGCCCGAGACCCTGCCGACGGTGGATGCCGATGTTCTCGACCGCTGGCAGCATCTGCCCTACCAGTACCTGGCCCGCGAGGTCCTCTCACTGTTCATTGATGATATCCCGGAGCACGATCTCGAGGATCTGGTCGAACGGTCCTATGCGTCCTTTGCTCATCCGCAGGTTACCCCAATCTGCAAACAGGGCGAGGTGTACATTTTGGAGCTGTTCCATGGCCCGACCCTGGCCTTCAAGGACGTGGCCCTGCAGCTGCTCGGCAACCTGTTTGAATATGTGCTGGCCCGCACTGGTGGCTTCATGAATATCCTCGGGGCCACCTCAGGCGATACCGGCAGCGCGGCCATTGCCGGAGTGCGCGGCAAGGAAAATATCAACATTTTCATCCTTCATCCGCACGGCCGGACCAGTCCCATTCAGGCCCTGCAAATGACCACGGTGGTCGATCCCAATGTCTTCAATATCGCTGTGCGCGGCACCTTTGACGATGCCCAGGCCATCGTCAAGGCGATTTTCAATGATCTTGCCTTCCGCGACGCCTACCAATTGGGTGCGGTCAACTCGATCAACTGGGCCCGGGTCCTGGCGCAGGTGGTCTACTATGTCTACGCCTATCTCAAGCTGCGCAAGCAAGGCAGCGCCAGCGTTGATTTTTCGGTGCCGACCGGCAATTTCGGCGATATCTTCGCCGGCTATGTCGCCCGTACCCTTCTGCCCGCCGGCTGCATCCACACCCTGATTCTGGCCACCAACGCCAACGATCTCCTGACCCGGTTCGTCACCCAGGGCGATTATTCCCGCGGCCAGGTCATCGCCACCAGCAGCCCTTCCATGGACATCCAGATCGCCTCCAACTTCGAGCGCTATCTCTACTACCTTCGGGACGAAGATGGCGCGCAGGTACGGCGGGACATGGAAGGCTTCGCCGCCACCGGCCACCTCGATCTCTCGGCCTTCAAGGAGCGGGTCGCTGCCGATTTTCGTTCGCGCTCCGTTTCCGAGGAAGAGACCATCGCCACCATCAGCGACTTCCACCGGCAGCACGGCTATCTGCTCGACCCACACACGGCGGTGGGGGTCAAGGCCGCGTTGGAACTCCGGGATCCGCAGCGGCCGGTGGTCTGTCTGGCCACCGCTCATCCGGCCAAGTTTGGGGTCGCCGTCACCAAGGCTATCGGCAGCGAGCCTCCCCTGCCGCCCGCCCTGGCCGATCTCGAGAACAGGGAGAGCCGGTGCGTCGTGCTCGATGCGGAGATGGCAGCAGTCAAGGACTTTGTCGCCGCCAACGCCTTGCATTGAGCATAAGCGTTTGATTTGAGGGGGACTCCATGCTTGATATCGGTCAACACCAACAGCAGGTGGAAGAGGCTGTAGCTTTTTTGCGCGAACGCATTGCCGAGCCACCGGAGGTTCTGATCCAATTGGGGACCGGGCTCGGAGAGCTGGCCCGCGCGATGCAGGTGGACTGCACCCTGGCCTACAAGGCCATTCCCCATTTCCCCAATTCCACGGTCACCAGCCACGCCGGCAATCTGGTGATCGGCCGTCTTGCCGGCCGTCGCACCGCCATCCTGCAGGGACGATTTCATTACTACGAGGGCTATTCGGCCCGCGAGGTGGCCTTCCCCATCCGGGTTATGTCCCTACTTGGTGCAACCACGGCAATCATCACCAATGCCAGCGGCGGGCTCAATCCGGCCTTTGCCGCTGGCACGCTCATGATTTTTGACGATCACATTAACATGCTGGGCGACAATCCCCTGCGCGGGCCGAATATTGAGGCCTGGGGCGAGCGGTTTCCTGATCTGTCCACTCCCTATGATCCGGCGCTGCGCAAGCTTGCCCTGCGGCTGGCTAAACGATTGGGGCTTGATGAAGTGGTTAGCGGCACCTACGTCTGCATTCCCGGGCCAAGCCTGGAAACGCCCGCCGAGACAAGATTTTTGCGGATGATCGGCGCCGATGCGGTAGGCATGTCGTCGGTGCCCGAGATCTTGGTCGCCCTGCATGCGGGCCTGCGGGTGCTGGGTCTTTCAGTGGTGGCCAACGTCAACGATCCCGATCATTTTCAGCCGATCCGCATCGACGAGATCATTGCCGCGGCCCGCAAGGCCGGGCCACGATTGCAGCAATTGATCATCCACACCCTGGCGGAGCTGAGCCCATGAACGAACTCAAGGCGGACCTGATTCTCATCGGGCGCTATCTGCTGACCATGGACCAGAACCAGACCATGGTCGAAAAAGGTGGTATCGCTATCGGCGGCGACTCCATTCTCGCGGTCGGCAAGGCCGATGATCTGCTGGCGCGCTATTCCGGAGCCACGGTGATTGCCGAGCCGCACGGACTGATCATGCCCGGTCTGGTCAATGTTCATACCCACGCGGCCATGTCCCTGTTCCGGGGGCTCGCTGACGACCTGCCGCTGATGCGGTGGCTCCAGGACTATATCTTCCCGGTGGAGGCGTCCCTTACCGGGGAGCAGGTCTATCAGGGCACCCTGCTGTCGATCTGCGAGATGATCAAGTCGGGCACCACTTCTTTTTGCGACATGTACCTTTTTGCGGGCGATGTGGCCCGGGCGGCCGAGGAAGCCGGTATTCGGTCCTGGATCGGCGAGGTGCTGTATGATTTCCCTTCGCCCAATTACGGGGAATTGGAGAACGGTTTCGCCTATACCCGGAATCTGTTGGAACGCTACCGCAACCACCCGCTGATCACCATCACCCTGGACCCGCATGCGGTCTATACCTGCTCGCCCGAATTGTTGACCCGGCTGGGAACCATGGCCAGGGAAGAGGGCGCACTGTACGTAATCCACCTGGCCGAGAATGAAGAGGAGGTCCGCACCTGCCGCGAGCGCTATGGCCGCACCCCAGTGGAACATCTTGAATCGCTTGGCCTGCTTAGCCCTCAAGTGGTGGCCGACCACTGCGTCATGCTTACCAGCACCGAGATCGCTCTCTTGGCCAAACGCGGCGTCAAGGTGGCCCATTGTCCGGAATCGAATCTGAAACTGGCCTCGGGCATCGCGCCGGTGGTGCAGATGCTGGAAGCCGGGATCACCGTGGGCATCGGCACCGACGGCAGCGCTTCCAACAACGATGTCGACATGTTTGGCGAGATGAACACCACGGCCAAGATTCACAAAGTGGACCGCATGGACCCGACCGCCATGAGTGCCGCCACCACCCTGCATGCCGCCACCATGGGCGGGGCCAGGGTGTTGAGCGCTGAACACCTGATCGGCAGCCTCGAGCCGGGCAAGAAGGCCGACTGCATTGTGCTTGATCTTGACCAGCCCCACCTGACCCCGCTGTACCATCCGGTATCCCACCTGGTCTATGCCGCCCGCGGCAGCGATGTCATCCATTCGGTGATCAACGGCCGGTTGGTGATGCGCAACCGTCGTCTGCTCACCCTTAATGAAGCGGGGATCCTTGCCTGTGCCGCAGAGATCGGGGCCGGGTTTCGCCAAGGCCGCAATGGCGGTTGACAGGGGCTTCGCCATAGTGCTATTATCATCTTCTTTCGTTTTCCTTTGCCCATTCTTTACGAGGTGTCGCCATGTTCGGACTCGGAATGCCTGAACTGATCATTATTTTAGTCATTATCGTCATCATCTTCGGTGCGGGCAAACTGCCGGAAATCGGCAGCGGCATCGGCAAGGGCATCCGCAACTTCAAGGATGCCACCAAGAAGGACGAAGAACCCAAAGCCCTTGACGAGGATAAAAACAAGGAGGCCTGAAAAGGTTTTCTGTACCCCGAAATTTACTCCCACCCTGGCTACTGCAATGTTTGGATTAGGAACCCCTGAGCTGATTATCATTCTGTTGATTGCCTTTCTCATCTTCGGCAGTAAAAAATTGCCGGAAATTGGCGCTGGTCTCGGTAAAGCCCTGGGCTCGTTTAAAAAGGGGCTGGGCGAGGTCGAAGAGGCGCAAACCGATCTCAAAAAAAGCCTGCCCATAGTCAGGGAGATCACCGAGGTCAAGGAAACGTTCGACAAGGCCAAGAGTATCACGGGCGTCCTCGACAAGTAACTCCCCGCTTTTTTCTCCGCACCGGCGGGAGTTCCTGTGATTAACCGCCGCTTTCCGACCGATGGCCCTTTGTTCTTGACAACCATTCCCCTTTTCAGTAAATGCTTTTCCTCGCAACCATTGTCATTTCTGTGATTTTGTAATTGCAAAAATGTACGACATTGCACAATATTGTTATATTTTGTTCGTGATTGTATCTTTCTGACCACGATCGACCTTTCAGGAGCCGTTCATGTGCCGATTAGCTCTCAAAAGCGCAGATATCCCCTTTTCTCCCCATGAAGTCCTTACCGCCATGGAGGCCATGCAGGAAGGCTATGATGGCAGCGGTCTGGGCCTGCTGTTGCGCGGGGTGGAATTCGAGGATTTTAAACTCAAGCCCCATCATGTCGTCCTTTCCGGTATTGCCCACACCGAGGCGGCCTTCCACCGCCTGACCGACTGGATGGGCAGCCAGGGATTCCAGGTCAAGTACGTCCACGAATTTGAGCGGCGGCCCCAGTTGATCGAAGCCAAGGATCGCTTCAACTATCTGGTCCGCGTCTATAAAATGCCGGACCAATGGACGGGATTGACTCCGGACGAGATCGACGACCGCCTGCTCCAGGTCCGGCTGGCTATCCGCCGGGACGGTGAAGCCCATGGCGGGGACATTACCGTATTTTCATTCTACCGCGATGTGGTGATGATCAAGGAGGTCGGCTGGCCGCTGGAGGTCGGCGATGCGCTCGGTCTGCAGGACGGCCGCCTCAGGGCGCGGGTGGTCATGGCCCAGGGCCGGCAGAACACCAACTACGGCATCAACCTCTACGCC
>Ga0074197_1001077_pt1 | contig 25693 bp, 18 predicted proteins | sample EPASupsiteSAE305_FD_64526 | JGI IMG/M metagenome (GOLD analysis project Ga0074197, IMG submission 64526) | Bioremediated contaminated groundwater microbial communities from EPA Superfund site, New Mexico - SAE3-05 reassembly with SPADES | ecosystem: Environmental > Aquatic > Deep subsurface >...
GACCAGGAGCCTGTTGTAGCGATTCGTCCGTGCGTAGCCGGTCAGGAAGTTGAAGAGATGGGCAACATCGTCCCCGATGGCTTTCTCGCAGGTGAACAGACCAAAGTCCGTGTAGATTCGGCTGGTCGTGGCATTGTAATTGCCGGTCCCGAGATGGACGTAGGTGCGGATACCGTCTTTTTCCCGCCGGACAACCATGCAGAGCTTAGCGTGCACCTTGAGGCCGACGACCCCGTATACAACGTGGGCCCCGAGCCGTTCGAGCGCCCGGGCCCATCCGATATTATTTTCCTCGTCGAAGCGGGCCTTGAGCTCGATCAGTGCCGCAACCGATTTCCCGTTATCCCGGGCTTCCATGAGGGCAGCGACAATGGGGGAATTGGCCCCGGCCCGGTACAGGGTGATCTTGATTGCAAGGACATCCGGGTCATGGGCTGCCTGCCGGAGGAAGTTGACGACCGGTGTGAAACTGTCGTAGGGGTGGTAGAGCAGGATATCGTGCCGCCGGATTGCGGAGAATATGTCCATCTCATCGTCAAGGCCCGGGGGTGTTGACGGGATGTAGGGCGTATCCTTGAGTTCCGGCCGGTTGAGTGAGAACAGCTCCATAAGGTCGGCGATACCAACCGGGTGGTTCACCGGGTAGACCATGTGCGGGGGCACACCGAGTTTCTGGGCAAGCATGTGGGTGACAGACTCCTGCATCGAGTCTTCGACTTCGATCCGTACCGGCCTGCCCCGGGCCCGCTGTTCCATGACTTCCTCAACGGTTGTCAGGAGATCGGACGCTTCATCGACTTCTATTTCGAGGTCTGCATCGCGGGTGATCCGGAAGGGAAACGATGAGATGACCTCCATGCCGCAGAAGAGCATGTCGAGATGGGCAGCAATAATCTCTTCAAGATACACGAAATGTATCTCATCGTCCCGCGATCCAGCCACGTTGTCCATATGCGGCGAAGGAACCCGGACGAGCCGGGGGAAGAGCTTGGTCGGAACCTTGAGTCGTGCAAAAAGATCTTTGCCACCCGGGTCACGGATAACGATAGCAAGATTGAGGGAGAGGTTGGAGATGAACGGGAAGGGGTGGGCACTGTCAAACGCGAGCGGAGTTAAGACCGGGAAGATCTGGCTGACGAAAAAATCATGCATCGCTTTCTTCTGCCGGTCATCCAGATCGGCATAGATATGCATATGGATGCCGGCTTTTGTAAGTTCCGGGATCAGCCGGTTGTGCCAGCAGTCTGACTGGGCTGCAAGTTCCGGCAGGAGTTTTGCCCGGATCGCGTCGAGCTGCCGGGACGGGGTCATGCCATCCGGGTTTGCCTTGAGAACGCCTTTGACAAGCTGGCGCTGGAGACCCGAGACCCGGATCATGAAGAATTCGTCGAGGTTGTTTGCGAAAATTGCAAGGAACTTAACCCGTTCAAGAAGCGGATGGGTTTCATCCAGTGCCTCATCAAGAACATGCCGGTTGAATGCGAGCCAGCCCAGCTCGCGGTTGATGTATAAGGCCGGATCAACGATCGGGTTTTCGACAGGGGTCGGCATCTGTTTACCTCAATAATGTTACCAGTGAAGTCCGTATCCGTTTGGGCGGTGGATGCCCGGATCAGCGGAATACTGTGTAAATGGTCATCGGAGTACATATATTCAGCGCTTCTTTAAAATAAAATCCAAAATAGCCCTCAATAGTATATGGGATCTATTGAGTTACCCGTTGAAGTTGTGGAACCGGTGGCAGTGTTCGATGAACTCCTGTTTCCGGTGTTCGCTTGCATGGACCGGGGGTTTGAGATAACCAATCTCCGGCGTCTGTTCTGCCGGGCAGAACGGGCAGAGTGCGGCATCGACATCGTTTGCTTTGATCCGGACCGGGCAGTAATAGATCCCGTCGATCCGTTCCACCCTGTCCCCGCCCGGGAAAGGTGTCCCGACCGGGTGGCCGGGTTCGTGCATGACGAGCATGCAGAATCCTGCAAGCAGGAATTTTAAGAACCGGAGCCGGATATCGTCGCTGCCACATTCCGGCCGGCACTGCTCTTCAACCATGGCCCAGTATGTTTCCGAGTTCCGATCAACCGGTTCTGTCATGACCGCAAACGATCCCTGTTGGTTCTTAAGCCTGATTGACTGGTATGTCCCGAGCAGTTGTTCGTTGATTTTTCTCTCCAGCTGTTCCCGGTAATCTGCCGGGAGACCTGCAACATTGTTCCCGAAGTTGCGCTTCATCTTCAGGACATCAGCCGGGGAATAGTCCAGGACAATACCGGCTATGGTCCTGCCAAGGTTTCCCCGGCTCCGCATGCTGGCAAGACGCCGGCAGTCTTCCGGGATCTTTGCGGCGTTATACCGGGATATTTCTGGATCTGGCATACCGTGTACGGAATATTCATCTGATTTTTTATATGCCTGTTGCAGGCTTACCGGCATTTTTCCGGTTACCCGATTCCAATCCTGCCGGCTGGATCGTGAATTTTTCTTTTTTTTTTGAAGTCCCTCACCGGTAACGGATGCTCACTCCGGCCCGGCAGGGAGAAAATGGAGAAGATTATCCGGGCGGTTCATCATCAGCTGTTCCGGGTGCCGGTTTTGGTTTCCCTGGTTTTTCCTGCATGGATTCGATCGACGGTGCCAGCGCACGGATCTCTGTATGAATTCCTCTGAGTTCTGCAATTGTTTCTGTTGCAACCCGTTCCTGCACCCGGATCCATCTCAATCCGCAGACTACCAGAAGGACAAGGAACCCGGTTACAACCAGAAAAGCGGCTACAACCGGTGTTACCAGTACAAAGAGGTTGACCTGGACTACTGAACAGATGACCAGGACGAGGAACACGATCAATACCGCAAGACTAACTTTGGCGATCCAGTGAAGTTCCCTTACAGTCCGGATCATTATCCAACACCAGTGAACCGTTCCGGGTCCCTGCGGGATTCGGGTAAAATACTGCCTGCGTACATGATTTTTAAGATCCTCCTGTTCAGTATACCGTCCAGTTCGTGCAGCTCGTACCCCAGAATGTTGTCCGGCAGGACTGCACCTGCACAGGACTATGGGGGCATTCATACAGGGTAATGTTCCCGGAATCATCCGGAATGTTCCGGACAAAATCAGCGCTTTTTATACGGGCATCTGAAAAAACGATAATACTGTTTTCCGATATGCAGTTCCTGCCGCTGTCCGGGATATCCGTGCACCGCTGGGGAATGATAGTCCAGCGGTTTGCCTGGTACTGAGTATCATGGAATACTGCCTGATCAAGGGGAAGGACTGTTCCGTTTTTCAGGAGAAACAGGTTCGTGCAGGGCATGGAATAAAACGTGACATTTGTTTCCCGGGTGACTCCGGTTGTGATAAGGACGGTCTGGTTTGCTATTCCAAAGATCCCGGGTGCGATCTGTGGGAGTTCGTGGAGAAGTTCTTCCGGGGATACGGGATCTTCAAGGGCAAAATCCGGAAGCTCTGCGGGATACGAATGGATGCTTAAGGTACCGCAGCGGTCCGGATCATAGCGGAGGTATACCGAAAATCTTCGATTTTCTCCATGGGATTTCGCATAAAACGACAGCGCCAGATTTTCAATAGTCTGGTCCCGGGAAAGCCGGATCTGCATGTTTTCGATTGCCGCAGAGGATGGATCGATCCCGGTCCGGCCCACGATGGTATCCCAGATCGTGTTCATGGTCAACTCATCAGGCTGGGGATACAGGCAGATGGCATCGGGATCATGCAGGGGAAAAAAACCGGAGTACAACAACGGGAGGGGCAGGAGTACGATGAAGACGAACATACCGGCAATGATGACGAGTGTGGCGGCCAGGATGACGGACGCTGTTTTATACGGACCGGTCATTTGAAAATCCTCGTAGTCCTTTTCAGGATTTTTAAAAATTCACGGTCATAATATATAGCATTTCTAATCCATTCGTCTACACGTTGTTTGGGAGGGTCAGATATTTTCCCGCACAGAAAATTGCGGATATCCCCTCATCCCAACCTTTTTTATATTCTCCATTCCCACGTTTGATCATGGTGATTTGCCATGAGTGAGTGTTTTATTTGTTAAAAACCTGCGTTTTTTAGATACCACGTTACGGGACGGGGAACAGACCCCGGGAGTTTCGTTAACCCCGCAACAAAAGTTAGAAATTGCAACCACTCTTGCTGATATCGGTGTCGATGTCATCGAAGCCGGGTCGGCTGCCGCATCGGTCGGAGAACGGGAAGCAATACGGCTGATATCCGAAGCCGGCCTCTCGTCCGAGATCTGCACGTACGTCCGGGCCCTTGAAGGCGACATTGATTCGGCTGCCGATAACGGGGCGGATTCAGTCCACCTGGTTGTTCCGGTCAGCGACCTGCACATCGAAAAGAAGATGCGCAAGAGCCGCGATGCGGTCATGAAGATGGCCTGCGATGCAGTGGAGTATGCAAAGGGCCGGGGGCTCATTGTCGAGTTGTCCGGTGAAGATGCATCCCGGGCCGACCAGCAGTTCCTCTCAAAAATATTTTCGGAAGGTGTGGAACACGGTGCCGACCGGCTCTGTTTCTGCGATACGGTCGGTGTGCTGACTCCGGAGAAGGTTGCGGATTTTATCCCGCCCCTGACAAAGATTGCCCCGCTCTCGATCCACTGCCATGACGATCTCGGCTTTGCCCTGACGAACACGATGGCAGCGTTGAAAGCCGGTGCCTCCTGTGCCCACGTAACGGTTAATGGTCTGGGCGAACGGGCCGGCAATACCCCGCTTGAGGAAGTGGTCATGGCGCTCGAAGTGCTCTACGGCTGTCCGACCCGGATCAAAAAAGAAGAGATCTACTATCTCGCAACCCTTGTCTCGCGGCTTACAGGAGTCCCTCTCCCGGTCAACAAGGCCGTGGTCGGCGAGATGGCTTTCACGCACGAGAGCGGCATCCATGCCCACGGGATCATGCGGGAACCCTCGACCTATGAATCGATCAAACCGGAGATGATCGGCCGGAAGCGGCGGATCGTCCTTGGCAAGCATTCGGGTTCTGCCTCGGTGGAAGCGGCCCTGCACGAGATGAAGTATACCCCGGACGAGAACCAGCTCAAGGCAATCGTCAAGCGGATCAAACAGCTCGGTGACGAAGGAAAACGGGTCACCGATGCCGACCTGATGGTCATTGCCGATGCGGTCCTTGCAATCGAATGCAAACCATTCATCCGGATGCGGCAGTTCACGGCAACTTCCGGCAGCAACATGATCCCGACTGCAACGGTAACCCTTGTTGTCAACGGCGAGGAGATCACCGGTGCGGCAACCGGGGACGGCCCGGTCGATGCCGCGATGCAGGTACTCAGGAAATCCATTGCCGATGTCGCGGACATCAGGCTCGAAGAGTACCACGTCGATGCGATCAGCGGCGGGACGGATGCGCTGGTCGAGGTAACAGTAAGGTTAAGTAAAGACGGGAAGATAATTACTTCTCGCGGCGCACGCACGGATATTATCATGGCGAGCGTCGAGGCGATGATCGCCGGAATGAACAGACTACTTGAGGTCAGAACATGAAAACCGGGGCAAAAATCCTCGTTGAATCACTGCAGCGCGAAGGGGTCGATACGATATTCGGCTACCCGGGCGGCTCAGTGCTGCCGATCTATGATGAACTCTTCGATTCACCATTACGGCACATACTCGTACGGCACGAACAGGCAGCAGCGCATGCCGCGGATGGCTATGCGCGGGCAAGCGGTCGTGTAGGGGTATGCCTCGCAACCTCAGGTCCCGGTGCCTGCAACCTTGTCACCGGCATCGCCACGGCGTATATGGATTCTGTCCCGATGGTTGCAATTACCGGACAGGTCCCGACCAGTATGCTCGGGAACGATGCGTTCCAGGAGTCCGATATCACCGGCATTACGATGCCGGTCACCAAGCACAACTATCTTGTCAAGAGAACCGAGGATATCTCCCGGGTCGTGCAGGAAGCGTTCTACGTTGCCGGTACCGGCCGCCAGGGACCGGTCCTTATCGATCTCCCCAAAGACGTGAACACCCGGTCGATCAAGGATGTCCCGCTCACGGAGAAGGTTTCACTTCGCGGGTACAACCCGACCTACAAGGGACACACCCGGCAGATCGACAAGGCGCTCGAGCTTATTGCGCAGGCCGAACGCCCGCTCATCTATGCCGGAGGTGGCGTCATCCTCTCCAATGCATCGGAAGAACTCCTCGGGCTTGCTACCCTGTTTGGCATCCCGGTGACGACGACCCTGATGGGTATCGGGTGCATTCCCTGCGATCACCCCCTCAATCTCGGGATGCTCGGCATGCACGGCACGGAATATGCAAACTTTGCCGTGACCGAGAGCGATCTCCTGATTGCAATCGGGGCTCGTTTCGATGACCGGGTAACCGGCAAGCTCGATACGTTTGCACCCCATGCAAAGATCATCCACATCGATATCGACCCGGCCGAGATCGGCAAGAACAAGCGGGTCGATATACCCATTGTCGGCGACGTGAAGTCGGTCTTAAAGGACATGCTTGCAAGCGTTAAGAAAAAAGGCGTGTACGATGCGTGGCTCACAAAAGTCCGGCACTGGAAACAGCACCACCCGCTCAAGTGCAAAGATGACGGGCTGCTTCACCCGCAGTACGTTGTCCGGCAGATGAGCGAACTCCTGCAGGGAGATGCCATCATTGTCTCGGAAGTCGGCCAGAACCAGATGTGGGCTGCCCAGCACTTCTGCTTTAAGAAACCCCGGACCTGGATCACTTCCGGGGGGCTCGGCACGATGGGGTACGGCTTTCCGGCTGCAATCGGGGCCCACTATGCCCGTCCCGATCTCCCGGTCTTCGATGTTGCCGGCGATGGCAGCATCCAGATGAACATCCAGGAGCTCGGCACGGTTGCCCAGTACAAGATCCCGGTCAAGATCGCGATCTTGAACAACATGTATCTCGGCATGGTCCGGCAGTGGCAGGAGCTCTTCTACGACCGGCGCTATTCGTATACCGAGCTGCCATCCGTTGACTTTGTTAAGATCGCAAATGCCTATGGTGTCGAAGGCGTCCGGGTCGAGTCCTGCGACGAAGTGATGCCGGCCTTAAAAGCCGCTCTTGAATGCGAGGGGGCTTTTGTCATGGACTTCCGGGTCGAGCGGGAAGAAAATGTCTTTCCCATGGTGCCGGCCGGTGCTGCAATAAACGAGATGATCGGGGGGCATTCACGATGAAGCCCCATACGCTCTCGGTTCTTGTCGAGAACCGGGCCGGGGTACTCTCCCGGGTCACCGGTCTCTTCTCGCGCCGGGGGTTCAATATCGAGAGCCTCGCAGTCGGTCCCTGTGAAGAGCCGGGCATGAGCCGTATCACGATTGTCGTCATCGGAGATGATGCACAGGTCGAGCAGGTGATGAAGCAGCTCAACAAGCTCATCGATGTGATCAAAGTCTCGGACCTGACCGACAACGAACGGGTCGAACGCGAACTTGCCCTGATCAAGGTAACTGCGGAACAGGGAACCTCGCGGGCCGAGATCATGCAGATTGCGTCCATCTTCCGGGCCCAGATTGTCGATGTGGGAGCAAAGACCCTCGTTCTCCAGATCATTGGCGATACCGATAAGATCGAGGCGCTTGAAAAACTCCTGCGCCAGTACGGGATCAAGGAGTTTGTCCGGACCGGGAAAGTCGGGATCCTCCGCGGGTCAAAGACCGTAACCGGCGGAAAATAATTTTTTTTGTAACTATTATCGGGTTTTTCATCCATTCGTTATGACGGTATGATTGGCATTTGTTTACTATTAGATGACTTACGCAAGAGCGGGATCAAACCGGCGGATCAAAATAATAGAACGACCCAAGGAAGGATCGTGAACCAGTCATGGAAGATAACCGACTTGGATTACATAAATTTCCTTGTAGCAGCGCAATGCGATGTATCGTGTGTGAAAGCAGCCGAATGTTATTCGGTGAACGGTCTGGTCGTAGCGCATGACAAGATCAACCGGTTTCTGACAAGGCAGTCCCTGACTCCGGAGACGTTGTGGAACGAGGTTGAACCATATATCGAGAAGCGAAGCAGATGGCTGATAGTGGATGACACAGTTATCGACAAGATCCATTCGAAGCAGATCGAATTGACCTATTACCAATGGAGTGGCAAACATCATTCAGTAGTTAAGGGGATCGGCCTGAATAACCCTTCCAGGCCGGGGGTGACGATCATCATGCTGCCGGCATATACCGGGGGCGACCCGCCCGTGGTCAGCCGGTCTATTTCTCAAAGAGTGTCGGGTTCTGGCGGTGCAGCCACCACCTGCGGGCCAGGAACCCGCCCGCAGCCAGGATCCCCATCACGGCAATGACCAGCAGAACGCCCATGACCGGGGGCTGTTCCGCAGCTGGTTCCGGGGACGCCGGCGGTGCTGTTGTCTGCGTGGTGACAGGTGCTGTCGTCATGATCTCCGCGGCATCTTCTGCCATGTAAAGATCCCCGTACATGGCTGCGGGGTCTGCTGCCTGGGTGGTTGGGAGGATTGTTGTGGCTGTGGTCGCGGTACTGCCCGGTGTCCCGGCAATCGCAAAGAGCGAGAAGCCGGACGTTGTGGCGGAGAAGTATACGGTCCCGTGCTTTGTTGAAACAATGGTTGTGGGAAGCACCTGCCAGCCGTTTTCCGTCAAGTGGTAGAGCACGATAGTTGAAGGGTCGACCCCATTCTCGTCCAGCCATGCCTGGGGGACGCTGAAGAGGATTTTGGCATTCGTGATTGTGGTGTATCGCGCCGGGACGAGACTGATGTACTGGTACACAATCCCCGACGGTGCAATCCAATTCGTGCCGGGTCCGTTCTGCACAGTACCGGTCACGATAAGATCCTTGAGGCCCGTTCCGTCCACGACAGCCTGGTACGCTCTTGAGTCCCCGCCGATATTCACGGTGACATTCCTGACGGAGGAGACTATTCTGACAGTATCATCGTCATCAGATTCCGCGCCCGGATCCGCAGATACAACTGTCGTCCCCGGAACCCCGACATTAACCGGCACCGTGACGCTTTGCCCGTCAACGGTGACAGTGATTGTGGCCGTGCCGTTTGTGAGCGGGACGAACAAGGTGGTGTTCGCACCGGCCGACGTGTTGCCGGTCACTGGCAAGAGACTGCCCGAGACCCCGCTCAGGGAGAATGCAACCGGAACCGTGTCCGGCACAAAGATGCCGCCGCTGGCGGTATCTGTATCATCAGAGGTCTTTGTCAGGGCCATCCGGATCGTCGAGGTCCCGGAGGTCGTGATGGAGGAGGATGACGATGAGGCAGTGAGCACCAGCCAGGTGGCGGGATTGGCAAGACCGGAGATGAGATCCGAAAACACGGGCGTATTCGTGCCCCACCAGTTGTTTACAAAAGTAGTGATAGTGCCGCTGTCGTTTCTGATAGCCGGCCCGGTCGGCGAAGGATCGGTATTAAACCGGGAGAACCGGATTGTCGATATCGTGCCGGTGTTAGCGATAGCGCCTCCAGCTCCGATCGTGCATCCTGCAAAGGAGGAGGATGTGATGGACGTAATTGTGCCAGTATTATCGATCGCGCCCCCACGATCTGCTGACGCCGGGCATCGGGTAAATGTTGTGTCTGTTACCGTGAGTGTGCCGGAATTGTAAATTACGCCACCCTCGAGTGCTTTACAATCGGAGAATGTTGTGCCGGTAACGGTAAGCGTGCCACCATTGTTATAGATTGCACCACCCTTTCCGTCTCCCGCCCCAAGATATTGTACACGAAACCCGGAAAACGATGTGGAGGTTATCCGGACCGTTGCACCATCATTTCTGATGCCACCACCAGATCCGCTGTAAGAGTTTAAAGATGGATTACACAGGGTAAGGTTGTCGATGATAAAGTTGGTAGAACCACCCGAGACCCTGAAGAGCAGGGAAGATGCACTGATAATGGTGTTCGCTGCATTGCTGTCGTGCGATGTGTTGGACCGGATGGTGATGCTCTTTGAGAAGGTGATACTGTCCTCGAAGTAAGTACCAGGCTGGAGGATGATCACATCGCCGTCACTTGCACTGGTGACCGCGTCCGCCAGCGCAGTTGCCGAGCTGTTATCGATCGTTGTCTCTACAGCTGTCACCGGCGCCGCAAGCGCCAGCAGCAGGAGCACCAGCACGGCAGCACCGTACCGTCCCGGGTCCAAAAACAGTTCCTGCGCCATAGTCCAACACGTGCTCCCTGCGTCGGGAAGGCGACACCCGTCCCGGGAATGCCTGGGCCCTCAGCCGGTAACGATCACGGCCATATGCTAGAGAACAAGCTCCCGCCGGCAGGTCATGTCCGGTGCACCTATGTACTGGAACCTAACCCGTGTGATTGTTATTTTTAACATTTTGTAACAGACCATATTAAGTACATCGTTTTATTCTTCGGCTTGCATCAGGGTGATACGGGAGCAGGGCTCCGTATAGCAACAGGACTGGCATATGAGAAGGAAAAAAAGGAAAGGTGTTACGTCATGGATAAGGGCTATGACTCTGAACGAATTCATCAGTTGATCCATAAGGATTTGGAATCTCAATCCTTGATTCCTATCCGTGTAACTGGCACGCAGATTATGTCTCTGGAAAATATCGACAGATCATGGCAACCATCATTCAACACGAAAACTTATGGTCGGTGGAATGTGGCCGAAACGGTTTTTTCGATATTGAAAAGATTGTTTGGTGAGACAATCTACTCTCGGTCTTACCGATAGCAGGTAAACGAAATCTAGTTGAAATGTATCATTTTCTCCATAGACCGATTCCCCAAAAACCAGCGGGTGTTCAATGTTCTTTGAGGATTTCAACAGAACCGGAATCGGCTTATTTTTCAGATTCCTGCGTGTATCGGTACAATCCTTCCGGCACCAGCATCTCGAACCTGACCCCGCTCCCGGCAGTCCCGGTCTCCGTTATCGTAATACCGGTTATCGAAAGGATCTCCCGGGCAAGGAACATCCCAAGACCGGTATGTTTCCCGAAATCCTTCTGGAAAATTTTCTGCTTTTCATCGGCTGCGACACCGGTCCCGTCATCCTCATACACAAGAATGAGTCCCCCGCCGGTTACAGGTTCTGCAGACAGCCGGATTTCCGTGACCTCTCCGCCATGCCGGATCGAGTTGTCGATCAAATTGTCAAAGACCCGCTCCAGCATCGGGTCGGCATAGACTTCCAGGTTCTCAACATTCACCCCAAAATCAATGTTACGGCCTGTCCAGGATTCTGTTGACCGCTGGAATTTTATCCCGATATCCTGCCATACCGGCGAGGCAAGACCGAGATCCTCATAATCGCGGGTGAACTCGATCTGTGCCTGGGTGATAGTGAGTACCTGGGTCATCTTTTTGAGCAGATTGATCGATTCAGGATTCGTTGTTTTCGCTTCCGCGATATCAAGATAGGCATAGAGGGCGGTTATCTGGTTGAGAATATCGTGGCGGGTAATGCCGGAGAGAAGACTCAGTTTGCTGTTTGCGATCCTGATTGCCTCTTCTGCATGTTTCTGTTCGGTGATATCCCGGAAATTCAGGACCTGCCCGATAATGGTGCCTCCCATTCGTTCGGGCAGGGCATGGAGCTCATACACTTTCCGGTCACGGCTTTTAAAAATACTGATAACCTCTTTTTCAGGGTTCCTGGTGATGGCATCGATCTCTTCCTTGAACCGGACCGGATCCGGCATACGTCCAGCCGTATGATCGAACAGTATTTTTGCATCCAGCGTATCCATGAGCCCTTCCGGGAGATCGAGTATCATGGAAAGGCGCTTGTTATATGCCCGGATGGTACCGTCAGTTCTGATGACGAGAATACCATCAGCGGTCGAATCAAGCGTGGCATTCTTGAGGGAAAGTGCGAGTTCCAGTTCCTTTGTCCGCTCTGTTACCAGCGACTGGAGATGCTGCTGGTACTGCCGGACATCATTTTCGGCAACTTTTCTCCGGTCGGATAGTTCGAGAAGCAACCCGAGGACGAGAATTCCCCCGATAAGTGCAGCAGATGTCGTAATGATGACCGTTGGCTGGAGGACGTACCAGTCCATGCCGGGTACGGTGAACAGGTAGATGAGGGTGATATAGGCAATGGCGACGGAACAGCCAAGCAGGAACAGGTACAGGGCCTCCGATTTGATGGACGTTTTCGCAGGACGGAACATATGGAAAGCCGTCCCGATTATGGCCCCGACAATGATAACCGCATTTTCCCACGGGTAATCCAGGCCCTGCGGAGGCGTGATATGGAAAAGGATTGCAATGATCGTGACAAGTACCGCTGCAATCGGTCCGCCAATGAAACTTGCCAGGGGCACGATGATCGTTTTGATTTCGAGGATCAGGCCAATGGTGATTTCGATGGGGACAATCATGCTCAGGACGGCAGCCAGCCCGAATGTGATCCCGATAATTATCGGGATATAGAATCTGGATCTGTTGCGGAAATAATCCGGCATGATATTATAGATGAAGATGAGGATTGCAATGAGGCCGATATTCTGGGCAAGGTCTTCTACTGCCGATACCGGAATTATTATGGATTCTATCATTATTACTCCGTTGGGATACTCACGTGTGCAGATATCTCGCGGGATTTACCGGGTAACCTGGGTGTAAAGGTACCGTTGCCCCGTTAAAAAAAAACCCGCGTGTCTGATTATTACTTTTTGCTTGACCCATAAATACGGATGGTATGGTAGTACCTGGAATCTGCGGCACCCGGGATTTTGTTCTGATTCCGTGTATCATTTCAAAAAGATATTTCAACTTTTATCAACAATAGCCATTCTGTTCCGGAAAATATTTTTCCCGCGTAACCGGTAATTCCTGCGGGGAGAATATCTGCCGATGACCTGATGCAGTGGTATACGATGAACGGTGCAATTGGATTATCCGGAGCACCAGCGGGTAATGATGAAATTTGCAGAACTGGCGGATATCAACGAACTCCGGGGACTCTGTGAGAGTTTTACCGCTGCCACCGGGGCAGCAACAGCTCTCCTTGAACTGGACGGGACGGTTCTCATTGCGACCGGATGGCAGGATATCTGCACCCTGTTCCACCGCATCAATCCCGAAACTGCTGCCCGTTGCCTGGAAAGCGATACGGTTCTTGCCGGGCAGCTCAGGAATGGTGAAGACTACAATCTTTACAAATGTAAAAACGGCCTCGTGGATGTCGCTGTGCCGGTGTACGTCAATGATGAACATGTAGCAAATTTTTTTGCCGGCCAGTTTTTTTTATCCCCCCCGGATCGTGAGTTTTTCATCCGCCAGGCCGAAGAGTTCGGCTTTGATAAAGCTACCTATATGGAAGCACTCAGCCGGGTTCCCGTCTATACGGAAGACACGGTCAAAAACCTGATGGCGTTCCTGTCCCGCATAGCCCGTCTTTTTGGCGAAACGGGACTTGCGAGAAAACAGCTTGAAGAGTCCAATGATAATCTTCGAAAGAAACGGGTGGATCTCGAAGCTGAGATCCGTGAACGCAGGAAAACCGAAGACGCGCTTAAAGCCAGTGAAGAGAAGTACCGCCGGATAATTGAGACGGCAAATGAAGGAATCTGGGTTATTGATCCAGATAGTGTTACCCTGTACGTGAACCGGAAGATGGGGGAGATCCTGGGATATTCAGCCAGTGAGATGATCGGCCATAAGGCTGTCGAGTTCATGTTTCCCGAAGATCGCGCCGATCATGAAGCAAAGGTGCAGGAGCGAAGCCATGTACCGAGAGGAACCTATGAACGCCGGCATAAACACCATGATGGCAGTGAACGATGGCTGCTGGTATCCGCCTCGGCAATTCACGGTATCGATGGAACATTCGAGGGTTCGTTTGCTATGCTTACGGATATCACGGATCGCAAACAGGCAACCGATGCATTATCCCGGAAAAATGAGGAACTATCGGCAGCATACGAAAAAATTTCTGCCATTGAAGAAGAACTGCGGCATAATTACGATGAACTCCGGAAGAACCAGGAGGAACTCAAAGTAAGCGAGGAGAAATACCGCCAGATAGTCGAGACGGCAAATGAAGGAATCTGGTCAATGGATTCAGATTACCGTACGGTTTTCATCAACCAGAAAATGGCTGAGATGCTGGGATATACGCTGGATGAGATGATCGGGAAAAAAATAACGGACTTCATGTTTTCTGAAGACCTTGCGGATAATGACCTGCGGATACAGAACCGGCGTGATGGCAACGATGAGATTTATGAACGGCGGTTCTATCACAAAGATGGCAGTATACGATGGATGCGGGTTTCTGCAACAGCAAAAATGGATTCCGCGGGTAAATTTGAAGGTTCATTTGCTATGCTGGTTGACATAACCGTTCGCAAACAGGCGGTTGATGATCTGAACCGGAAAAATGAGGAACTCTCTGCTGCCTATGAAGAGATGACTGCGATTGAAGAGGAGCTGCGGCATAATTACGATGAACTCCGCCTGAGCCAGGAGGCTCTCGGTCAGGCCCGCCGGAAACTGAACCTCCTGAATGAGGTGACATTCCAGGATATCCAGAACGCGGTGTTCTCTTTATCTGCGTATCTCGAACTCTCGAAAAAAGATCTCTCCCTTGGTAAGAAGGACCGTTACCTGGAAAAGGAACTCTCCCTTCTCCGTACGATCGCTGACAATCTTGCTTTTGCCCGGAATTACCAGGACCTGGGCTTAAAACCGCCCCGGTGGCAGAATGTCAACCAGGTTTTTCTTCTTGCGATATCCCACCTGGAATTCCAGAACTATTCGCGTGATATCAATCTCAAAAACCTGGAGATTTTTGCTGATCCCCTGCTGGAAATGTCCATTATGATTCTTGCCGAGAACGTGATCCGGTGGGGCGAAAAAGCGACCGGCATACGGTTCTGGTATGCGGAATCGGATCATGGACTTACCTTGTTTTTCCGTGACAATGGTGTCGGGATACCGGCTGATAAAAAAGAACAGATTTTTGAACGCGAGACCTGGAAAAAAACCGGCCTCGGTTTGTTCCTTGTCCGGGAAGTCTTATCGATTACCGGTATTACGATCAAAGAGACCGGCACACCCGGAGAAGGAGCATTGTTCGAAATATCTGTCCCGGAAGGAGCCTTCCGGTTTTCCGGAACCTGAATCGATGTCCGGAATGTTCTGATGGTTCCTGTCTGGCTTTTCGATCGCGGATTTTTTATTCGCGTGTAAAAGTATAAAAAAACCCGTTCCATCAGGGCAATAGTGAGCATTGTTACCGGTTTGTTCTTTCCCGTTGAATCCATTGGTCACGATGAACCGTTAACCCTTGTCGCATCTGCATTTTTCTTCATGATGTGAAGAAGAACCGGGGAAGATTTCGATTGTGTTATATGTTAGCATGCTACAATTTAACAAGGTACTATGTTCGGATTGCCAGATATTACCGTTGCTGTCGTTGGTGGAGTGGTTCTTGTCATTCTAGCCGCTCTTGTGTACTGGGGACTCACGTTCCGGGGGCATGACTGATGACAGATTTTGTTACGGCCATTGTTGTTGCCCTGTATTTCATCATGCTGCTTGGAATAGGTGCATGGGCTTCAAAAAAGATCAAGAATACGGAAGATTATCTTGTCGCAGGCCGGCAGCTCGGGTTCTGGGTGTTTATCCTGCTGATGATCGGAACCGTCTGTTCCGGTATGTCGCTGCTCGGGGTCTCAGGGCTTGGCTTCAAAGCCGGCTGGCCCACGATCTGGGAGCAGATTTTTGTCCCGCTTGCAATCGGCATCTGTATCATTTTCTTTGGTGTCAAGCTCCATAATGTTGCACGAACCTCCGGCTATGTTACGGTGCAGGACTACCTGGCGCACCGGTATGAAAGTCCCACCGCATTGCGATCGCTGAGCGCAATTGCCGGAATTATCGTTTCCCTGATCTATCTCGTAGGCCAGTACACGGCAATTGCAATCGTCCTCATCTGGCTTTTCCAGATCCCGCTCTGGCTTGCCCTTCTTATTGCAACGATTGTGACGATGGTATATACCGCAATCGGGGGCCTTTACGCTGTTGCCTGGGCGGCTCTCATCCAGTCCCTTACCCTCATAATCGGTGTGCTGGTCATGGCCCCGATCATCATCTGGTATGCCGGCGGGTTCACGCATATCAATGAATATATCGGATCGATCAACCCGAACCTTGTCATGCCCTGGAACCCGGTTGGTGCGTTTGCCCCGCCCTACGTGGTCTCGTTTGCACTCCTGCTCGGCCTCGGCCTTGCCTGTGCCCCCCATGTCATCAACAACGTCCTGGCAATAAAAGACGTGAAATATTTCAAATGGTCTCCCCTGATTGCGTTCGTGATTTACGGCGTTGTCATATTCCTGTTAAAATTTGCCGGCTTTGCCGGACTTGTCCTTGTCAAGGAGGGCGTCTTTGTCCTGCCCAGCGTACCGAATGCGCAGGACTTCATAATCCTGTACGGTATCCAGTCTGCCATGCCAGTACTGGCGCTCTGGGCGATTTTTGCCGTCATTGTCCTGTCAGCGGTCATGTCAACAACGGATCGCCTGATGCTGACCATCGGTGCAATGTTCTCGTGGGATCTTTACAAGAAAGTCATCCGGCCAAATGCACCGGATAAGGAAGTTCTCCTGCTCTCAAAAATCGTGGTCGTCCTTTCTGCAATCGCAACCATGATTATTGCAATCAATCCGCCCGAGATGCTTGCGATTCTCATCTGGATGGGTATCGGGACCATGCTTGCGACTTTTGCCGTCCCGCTGCTTGCCGGCCTGTACTGGCGTGGTGCAACCCGCGAAGGAGCGCTTGCGAGCATGTCGCTTGGTCTTGTTGCAGCCCTTGCGTTCGGGTTCCTGAATTATTTCAAGGTCAATGTACTCGGCTTTGATTTTGCAACAATCCCGCTGCACTTTTCTGCATATGCGTTCATCGTCTCCCTTGCGGCAATGATTATTGTCAGTGTCCTCACAAAGAAGACCCATGAGAAAATCCTTGACGAGACCCAGACCGGCTGGTATATCTCAAAACAATAATCTTTTTATTCTTTTTTTTGATTTTTAGTGAATCATATATGTCCTGCATGCGAATGTATGAGCAGTGACTACGGCTATACTCGGGGGAGGTCTTTCCGGGCTTGTTCTGGCCCGGCTCCTCTTTGAAAAAGGTGAGGACGTTATCGTTCTTGAAGCAGAACCGGAGTACGGGGGACTCTGCCGCTCGCGATGCGATAAGGGATTTACGTTCGATATCGGCGGCTCGCATATTATTTTCTCGCGGGATACAAAAGTCCTGGACTTCATGCGCCGGATGATTGCGGAAAACGAGCAGCGCAACAACCGGAATACGAAAATTTTTTACAAGCAGCGGTATGTCAAGTACCCGTTCGAGAACGGGCTGTACGAACTGCCGGACGAGGATCGTTTTTCCTGTATCCATGGGTTTGTGAAAAATCTTATTGCGGTCGAGAAATCTGAGGTTCAGCCTCCGACAAATTTCCGCGAATGGATCTATCACACGTTCGGAGCCGGGATTGCCGAATGCTACATGGTCCCGTACAACGAGAAGATCTGGAAGTTCCCGACCGAGAAGATGTCCCACCACTGGGTCGACGGCCGCATTCCCCGGCCCCCGGTTGAGGACGTAATCAAATCCGCTATCGGGATCCCGACCGAAGGGTATACGCACCAGTCTGTCTTTTCGTACCCGCTCGATGGCGGAATCGAGGCCCTGGTAAAATCGGTTGCCCGTCCCATAGAATCACACATCCGGACCGGTTTTAAGGTCTGTTCGGTAAAACGATCCGGTGACGGCTGGACGATCAGCAATGGCCGTGAATCCATCCATGCCGGCCGCTGCATCTGCACGATGCCGGTCCAGCACCTGCTTCCCTGCCTTGAGCAGGTACCGGAAACCGTGAAGAAAGCCTGCGCCGATCTCCGGTATAATTCACTGGTCTGCGTCAATATCGGCATCCGGGGAGAGGTACCGGATATCTCGTGGCTGTACCTTCCGGATCATCTGCTTGGGAAAACCAACCGGGTCTCGTTCCCGTCCAGCTACAGCCGGCATGTTGCCCCGGAGGGATGCAGTGCGATCCTTGCCGAGATCACCCACCAGCCCGGGGACGAAGTATCGAAAATGAGCGACGAGGAGCTCATCGACGAAGTCCGGACCATGTTCGGGACAATGGGGCTCTGCACGCCGGACCAGATCGTATTTGCTTCGGTTGAACGACAGCCGTATGCTTATGTTGTGTACGATCTCGATTACCAGAAAAATATCGCGACGGTAAAAGAGTACTGCAATGCTGCCGGTATCCCGCTTGTCGGGCGGTTTGCCCAGTTCGAGTACCTGAACATGGACGGCTGCATCCGGAGCGTTATGGATTTTGTTGCTGCCGGCGGGGACCAATAGGTTTTTCTGTATTTTTTTTAATCCCGTTTTTTACCGTCACAAAACCGGAATTACCGTTATTCCCCCCGTGTCCGGGCGGTTTCGTTTACTTTAAACCAGCGGGAATGCAATCTACTGCTCACGATAACCGGACGAAACGATCACGCAATTTTATGAGAGTGCTCATACCATGATACCTCAATCCTCATCGACCGGGACGGATACCGCGGTGCCGGATGTCATTCGTACGCCGGCCGGGCCCGTCAGTAAAACCGGTAAGCATATCGTACTTCTGATTGCCGTCCTTGCCGGGTTTCTCACGCCCTTTGACGGCTCGGCTGTCCTCATTGCGCTGCCGGCAATGGGAGCGGAATTCCATATGGACGCGATCTCGTTATCCTGGATCGGGACCGCGTATCTCCTCGCTGCCGCTCTCTTCCTGGTTCCCTTCGGGAGAATCGCCGATATTTACGGGAGAAAACGGGTCTTTTTATACGGGATTGCGATTTTTACAATTGCATCCCTCGTCATGACCATGGTGCCGGCAACGAACCTGCTCATCGCGGTCCGGGTTTTCCAGGGTTTCGGGGGTGCCCTGATCTACGGTACCAGTATTGCCATCTTAACCACGGTATTTCCCCCGGGAGAGCGGGGAAAAGTCCTGGGGATTTATATCACTGCGGTCTACCTCGGCCTCACGATCGGGCCCTTCCTTGGCGGTGTGCTGACCCAGTACCTTGGCTGGCGCAGTATCTTCTTTGTCAATGTCCCCATCGGGATCATTGCCTGCCTGCTCATTCTCTGGAAACTGGATGGCGAGTGGGCGGATTCTGCGGGCGAGCGTTTTGATTACCTCGGCTCGGTCATCTACGCCTGTTCCCTGGTCATGGTGATGTACGGGTTTTCAATTGTTCCGGACTTTTCCGGCATTGCCCTCATTATTGCCGGCTGCATCGCCGGGGTTGCCTTTGCCCTGTACGAGATGCGGATTCCCATGCCGGTTCTCGACATGCGCCTGCTGACAAAAAACCGGGTCTTTGCGTTCTCGAACCTGGCTGCGTTAATCAATTACAGTGCGACCTTTGCCGTCACGTTCCTCTTAAGCCTCGACCTCCAATATACCAAGGAATTTACCCCGGAAATTGCCGGGCTGATCCTGATCATCCAGCCGGCAATGATGACCGTTATATCTCCTCTTGCCGGCCGGCTTTCCGATCGTGTCGATCCGCAGCTCGTTGCATCGGCCGGGATGGCGGTGACGGCCCTTGGTCTTTTCATGCTGGTCTTTGTCATTGAATCCACATCCCTCTGGTACATTATCGCCTGCCTGGTTGTGCTGGGTGTCGGGTTCGGCCTCTTCTCCTCACCGAATACCAACGCGATCATGAGCTCGGTCGAAAAACGGTATTACGGGGTTGCGTCCGGCATGAACGGGACCATGCGGCTCATGGGCCAGATGTTCTCGATGGGCATTGCAATGATGATTTTTGCTGTCGTGATCGGCCCGGTCGAGATCACCCGGGAATTTTTCCCCCAGTTCGTTGCCAGCATGCACTATGCATTTGTCCTCTTTACCATCCTCTGCATCATCGGGATCGGCGCATCGCTGATGCGGGGAAAACGAAAGCTGGCTGATGCTGTGCCATAATGTTCCCGTATCATTCCTTTTTTCATGTGAATCGCAGGATCGGATCCCATTTTTCCTGCATCACGCTTAATATCCGTAAAAGCAAACTCGTAGTGGAGTTTTCATACCAATGATATCGGTCATTATCCCGACCTTTAATGAAGAAGAGAATATCGCCCAGTGTCTCGTCTCGCTCTCGCACCAGACCGTACCCCGGAGCGAGTATGAGATCATTGTCGTTGATGGCGGCTCAAAGGATGCGACCTGCGAGATCGCCCGGAAATATGCTGACAAGGTTTTCACCCAGACCAGCAAGAAAGTCGGGGGTGCCCGCAATGACGGGGTCAATGCCGCTGCCGGTGACATTGTTGCAACAACCGACGCCGACTGTATCCTCCCGTCCGACTGGATCCGGTTGATATCCGATGATTTCAAAGATCCGGCAATTGCCCAGCTCTACGGGCCGGTCTACCCCATCGAGAAAGGGCTTGGCAACACGTTCTCGCTCATGCTTGCAAACACCTTCTCCCGGATCGGTTACTACAGCCGGACATTCTATTACACGCTCGGGTGCAACACGGCATTCCGGAAAGATGCGTTTGTAAAAGCCGGCATGTACCGCTGCATCGATGCCGGGGATGATCTCGAGATAGCAATGCGGATGAAGGATCAGGGGAAGATCTATTTTGACGGGCGGCTCAAGGTCGGTTTTTCGATGCGCCGTTACCAGAAATTCGGGACGCTGCAGTCTCTCTATGAATGGATTTACATTGTTGCGCATGGCGGCGAGACCCAGAAATATTCCTATACCCAGAAAAAATACAAATAATCTTTTATCGTTTTGTTTTACGAAGGAATCCTGATGCCCGATCAAGACCTGCAACAATCCTCCCTGCCTGGAGACCCTGCCTGTGTCGCTGCGTTCGACCAGTGCGAGTTTTCCCGGCTGCTGGGAATGCAGGTTCTCGAAGCTTCGGATGGGTTCAGCCGGGTTGCCATGAACGGTTCCGGCAAACTGAACTCGAACGGCGTCCTGCATGGCGGAGCAATCTTTGCCCTTGCAGACCAGGCATTCGGGATTGCTGCCAACTGTGCGGGAACTTCAAGAGTTGCCGTGTCGGTTTCTATTTTGTATGTCGCACCGTCAAGCGGGAATCTTGTTGCAACGGCCCGCCGGGTAAGCGATAACGGATCCTGCGATACCTACCGGGTGATGGTGCAGGAAGGAGACCGGATCATCGCGGAATTCGAAGGCGTGGCGTTCCGGGTCTGATGGCTGCAATTTTTTTACCGCACAATTTTTTTCTGACTACTGATCCGGATCCCTGCAACCCGGTTCTTCAATTGATCTGGCCTGAATAATTTCTCCGGCCGGAATTTTTTTTTGAAAAAATATTTTTTTCGCGTAAAAACTTCCGGAAAAAAATTTACCGGAAAATTTTTTTGCGAATTCCGAATTTTTCCGGATTATCATCACCCAACAGCCCACCGCTGCGGGTTTTTAAAAAACCGGGACCTGAATAACCTGTGAACTGACCTGCCAATACTGTGCAGGTAACCCCGTCTATCCCGGGGTTGAAACTGCCCCTCCGGAATGCCTTTCCCGGAACCCAATCCGGGCTCGCTACGGCCCCGGATTACCCCTCCGGATACCCCGTTTCCGGAATTACCTGCAAAAACTGGTACACTTTTACACACTTTTTTAAAAAACGCATTATACGCGCGATTCAAGCCAATCTGACGATTTTGCGTGGCGCTGTAAAACGCTAATATACGCTTTTGGAAGGCAAAACTCAGGGGGTCTGGGGGGTAGGAGGGGTCCGGTGAAAAGAAAGCCTGTTTTTGGGGTTGGTTTTTTTTATGAAATGGGCTTTCTCACGAATGAGTATACGGGCGTTCCGGCATCTGTCCTGGTATTCCTTCTGTTTTTCCCTGTCCCATCCGGGCCTTCTGCGGGCTCCGATTGACCTTCCTGATAGATAGTTTGGGACAAATTCGCGAAAATGTGGGACTAATGTTTTCGGAATCCTGTGTATTGTGCTCCGATTGGCTGGATTCTGAGCATTTTGGGCTCTGATGATGGACTCTAATAGCCCCTTTTGGAGGGCAGAATACACCGGGTGTGGGGGTGCAGGATGGGTACCATGAAAAAAACGTTGTTTTGGCAAGTCCGGGGATAGACCGGATCCCGGCAGAACCCTGTCAAACCCTTTGGTCTTCTGGTGTCCTTGCGTTTTTTGGAATGGGAAGAAAAATGGGGTTATGCCGGGCTCAGAAAATTACAGGCCGAAAAATTTCCGGCTAAAAAATTTTCACGCGCAAAAATTTCCTCCACAAAAAATCCAGAATTTTTTTCCCGAATAAAGTTTTTGAAAATTTTTTTTGTTAAAACAGGATTTCACCGGCAAACTATATCCTCCCCATCCCCCCATACTCCCATATGACTCCGGAACAAAACGCGGTGATGACGGTTGCCAACCTGATGACACTTGCTGCACGGACCGCGCCGAAGGGAAAAGGCATCGACACGCTGGAGATCCGCGTGCTCGCAAAAAAAGATATGAAGAATTTTGCCACCCGTCTTGAACAACTTGGCAGGGAACAGAAAATCGGGTTCTTCATCCGGGATGCTCAGAATCTTGCGGCATCGGATGCCTGCTTCCTTATCGGCTGCCATGGCGACATTGTTGCGGGTATCGACTGCGGAGCATGCGGGTATGCGAGCTGTGCCGAGCTCACCAAAGCAAAAAAGAAGAAGACAAACCCGGCAACCCCGTTCGAAGGACCGAACTGCGCTCTCCGGATGACGGATCTCGGGATTGCAATCGGTTCAGCAGTCAAGACTGCCCAGGTTCACAATGTCGACAACCGGGTCATGTACTCCGGCGGAGTCGCAGCAAGGGATCTCGGGCTCTTCCCAAAAGACTGCACGGTTGTCTATGCAATCCCGCTTTCAGCCACCGGGAAAAATATTTTCTTTGACCGGCCGGGTTCGAAGTAACCCGGATTCCCTTTTTTATCGTATTTTCCTGAAGGTAAAAGAAAATCATTTTCTCCGCATCCTCCAAACAGGAATTGTTACCTATGCCGATCATGAAAATCCGTGGCGGAGATCTTGATTTAGTCGAATACGATTTCGGGACGTTTGCCCCGGGAGAAAATATCCATACGCTCGGTTTTGAAAAGAAAAAATACAACCTTGCACCGCTCTCCGGTAAAGTCCTCGTCATTGCACCGGGCCGGATTCATCTTTCGGTGCTTGACATGAACCGGTTTGCCCCCGATCATGCGGGCGGTGGAGGGATCGGGTTTGCGATCCAGTGCAACTGCACGGCCGAAGTCGAATGCACGAAGAAATCGGTCGAAATCGATTATGCCCGGGCACCGATCCTGGAACATTTTGCAGCCGTCTTCAAAAAGGCGACCGGCTACAAAGGCGGGTTCCGCATCCGGGCCACCGATCACGATCACAAGCACGTCGGCCTCGGATCGACCAGCACCACGATGATTGCCGTTGCAACCGCCATGAACCATGCCATAGGCTCGCCGCTCACCAACGCAGAACTCCGGAAACTTATCGGGCATAACTATGTCGAGGAAACGGCCGACGGCTCGATTGCATCCGGCTTTGAGACCGGCGTTGGTCCGGCAGCAAGTTCCTACGGGGGCATGGCAGTCATGGGCGATGAACTTGCGCTCGTTTACCACCATCCTTTTGCCGAAGGCAGGAATGTCTACATCATCATCCCGCCCAGCGATATCTCATCTGCCGGTACGCAGGAGTTCGATCTCCTGATGAACAAGGCCCGCACGCTCGATTACCGTGACCGGGAACTCAAGGCCTATCTCATCCTCATGGATCTCATCCCGGCACTCGAACGCGGCGATCTCAGGAAAGCCGGGGATGTTATCTGGGAGATCGAATTCCGGGGTTCCAAGCGGGCCGAGGTGGAGCACCACAGTTTTGAGATATACCATTACATGAGCCGGTTGCGGGAAGCAGGCCTCGAATTTGTCGGCATGAGTTCGGTCGGACCTTCTATTGCTGTGGTAACCGATCTCGACAGGAAATCGATTGAGAAAATCCTCAAACCCTTAAAAATCAGGATCGCGGTTGCAACAAAAGTGGATAATACCGGCCTGACCATCACCCATAAAAAATAATGTATCCGATTTCATTCCGGATCAATTTTCCGAATCTTTTTTACCGGCTGATTATCCGGCCCGCCCCGGGCAGGCCCCGATGGCGATGAAAATTTTATCCTGCATGGGGTCGTAACAGGACAATAGACCTTGGTTGCCAGAACCAATAACGGGGCGTGACCGATATGATAAAAAAATTCAGAACATTCCGTATCCTGACCAGCCTTGTCTGCCTGATGACACTCGTCATCATTCCGGCACAGGCATTTACCGCAGACTCTCTTGATATTACGGTTCATGAAAACGGCGATGCAACCGCAGCATTCCAATTCACGCTCGAAGGTTTTCTTGAAAATGCAATCCCGCAGTCCATGCTGCAGGATGAACTCATCAAAGGTCTTTCAACCAGTTCGGAACCCCCGACCCTCATCTCAATGGACCGGTCCAGTGCAATCATTCTCATGAAGCAATTTTCCCGTGTCTCTGATGTTCCGACCGGAACCGGGTACATCACAGCCTCCATGAATTTCAAGAAAGCGGAGATTGCCCTCCAGGAATCCGCACTCAGCAGTGTCGTGACTGCTGATTTTTCACCGGCGGAAATTTCCGTGACCTTCCCGGATAATTATGAACGCAGGTTTGTGAACATTGATGCCCTGCCTTCCATCACCCATACGATTGTCGATCCGGCCAAGGCTGTAGCAAATGGTTCTGCAACACCGCAGAAAGGATCGATTGCCGTGACCACATCCCCGGAACAGGTCCGGGTTATGATCAACAATGCCTATGCGGGGGATTCACCGGCAACGTTCGATGAACTTGTACCGGGAGAGTATACGGTAACATTCCAGAAAGATGGATTTGTGCCGGAGACAAAAACGGTCGTTGTTGAAGCCGGTAATACCACGAGGGTTTCTGCATACCTGAAGTATGTTACCCCTTCGGCATCAACTACGGGAACACCGAAATCTTCGGGATTTGGAATTGTCGCTGCGCTCCTTGGGTCATTGTGCTGTGCCGGGATCTGGCTGATGCGGAAATAATCCGTAATCGTGGTTGTGCAAAAAACACCGCACTTTTTTTATAATGCGATTACGTTTCCTTGAGATGGCTGATGAGAATTTGTTAACATGCGATGATGCAGGAATTCAGGAAGAAATTCTGCAACGGTCCTTTCCCGCGTGCGATTTTTTTTGATTTCCCGTAATCAGGGCTCTGTTGAAATCCTCATAGAACATTGAACACCCGCTGGTTTTTGAGGAAACGATCGATGGAGAAAATGATACATTTCAACTTGATTTCTTTTACTTGCTGTCGGTAAGACCGAGAGTAGATAGTCTCACCAAACAATCTTTTCAAAATCGAAAAAACTGTTTCGGCCATATTCCGTTGGCCATATGTTTTTCCATCGAATGAGATGGCCATGGTCTGTCGATATTTTCCAGAAACATAAGAGGCATGCCAGTCACGGATAGGAATCATTGATTGAGAATCCAAATCCTCATGGATTATCTGATGAATCTTTTCAGAATCGAATGCCT
>Ga0074197_1001080_pt1 | contig 25604 bp, 23 predicted proteins | sample EPASupsiteSAE305_FD_64526 | JGI IMG/M metagenome (GOLD analysis project Ga0074197, IMG submission 64526) | Bioremediated contaminated groundwater microbial communities from EPA Superfund site, New Mexico - SAE3-05 reassembly with SPADES | ecosystem: Environmental > Aquatic > Deep subsurface >...
TCCAGCGGGTGATGGGCTCGGCCGCCGCCGACTTTGCGGTCATGGGCGCGCTCTATGCGCTTACATTCTGCGGGATAATCTTCATGCTCCGCTTTCGCGCGGAAACCGCCGGCCTTATGCCCAAGAACTGGCTGCTGCGTAACTGGGGCGCAGCCGGCATACTGGCCGGCGTTCTGCTCTTGAACATGGCCGCTTTGTTCGCTTTCAGACGGAGCATGGCCAATGTCCTTTTCCCGGTGCCTGATTCGGCGAGCTTTTCCCTGCGCTCTGCGCCGCCTGAAGACGGCATACTGCTTACGTCCGGCAGGGGTGTTCTGGCCTTGGGAAAACCTTCCGGCGGGGTGGAGGTGTTTTTCTCCCCCACGGCTTCGGAGTATGCCGCTTTCCGTTATTATGTAAGCTATGCCGCCTATGGGCCGGATGGTTCTCTGTGGTGCCTGTTCCGCGACGGGCTGGATTCGTCTTCTGGCCGCTATCGCATATGGCGCATGTTCCCGCAGGGGAAAAGGGAGTTCGTCGCTTCTTTCGTTTCGTACGACCGGGTTGATTCGCTGGTTTTCAGCGGACAGAATACCCTGTTGCTTTCCTGGCGCGGGGAAAGGATGCTGACCGCCCAGGTGCCGGAGAACGGGCGCGTTGACTGGAGTGATTTTACGCCCGCCGCCCGCAGGGCCCTGGCGGCGGAAGTCGTCCGCGCGGGTTTCCCGGATGGAGGAGGCGCTCTCCCTCCCAACGTTTCGCTGGACGCGGACTGGAGTTTCTACGCGACCTTCGGCGGCAAAAAGACCGCCCCGATTCCAACGGAGATACTGCGGACCTACATGGGAGAGAACTGGCGTTACCGCGACTGGAGGAACGAGGGACTGCAGGCCGTGGATGTGCGCGGGAATGTGGCCCGCCTTGTTTTTCTCCGGCGTCATCTGGTCGAGGCGGATATGGCCTCCGGGCGCGAGCTGTCTGCCGCAAGGCTGCCCTATACCGGGCTGGATTGCGGGTCCATGCCGGAGCGGTACTACGCCCGCGCGGACGGATTCTTCCTGTCCTGCGGGAGGTATCTGTACTTCACGGACTGGAAGGGCAAAAGCGTGCGCCTGGGACTGCGGGACTGACGGCACCGCGTCCGGTTTCGCGCCTGCGGCAAATTTTGTTAGACTATTTCCAGCCGTATATAACCGTTTGAGGGAGGTAGAATGGGACTGTTTCCTGTAATAGTAATCGTTCTCGTCATCGTGTTTACCTGCATAAAGGTGCTTAACGAATACGAGCGCGGCGTAATGCTCACGCTTGGCCGCTTCAGCGGCGTTAAGGGCCCCGGCATCATACTGCTCATACCCGGCGTGCAGACCATGTTCCGCATAAGCACCCGCGTGATGGTGCTGGACGTTCCTCCGCAGGACATAATCACCCGCGACAATATCTCCGTCCGGGTCAATGCCGTGGTCTATTACCGCGTGGTCAACCCGCAGGCGGCCGTGCTTAACGTGGAAAACTACAACTACGCCACCAGCCAGCTTGCCCAGACAACGCTCAGAAGCGTGCTCGGCCAGCAGGAACTGGACGACCTCCTCTCCAACCGGGACAAGATTAACCAGAACCTCCAGGTCATACTCGACCAGCATACCGAGCCCTGGGGCATCAAGGTCTCCAGCGTGGAAGTGAAGAACGTGGACATCCCGCAGGAAATGCAGCGCGCCATAGCCCGTCAGGCCGAAGCGGAACGCGAGCGCCGCGCCAAGGTCATTCATGCGGAAGGCGAACTCCAGGCCTCCCAGAAGCTGGCCGAGGCCGCCGCCGTCATGTCGAAGGAGCCCACGGCCATACAGCTCCGCTATCTCCAGACGCTGACCGAGGTCGCCACGGAAAAGAACTCAACAACCATCTTCCCCGTGCCCATAGACATCATCAGCATGTTCCTCAAGAACAAGGACGGAAAGCAGGCCTAGCCGTCCTGTTTCGCTTCATTCCGCCGCCCGGTTGCAAGCCGGGCGGCGGTTTGTTTTTACCCCGCCTTATGGTTTAATATCTGTATATGCGCGGGTTATACATACACATACCCTTTTGCTCCGGCAAATGCCATTACTGCGATTTTATCTCCTTTCCCGACAAGGCCGATTGCATTGAAGACTATCTGGACGCGGTGGAAAAAGAGATGCGGTTTTACACCGCCATCCCCTGCGACACCCTTTACATAGGCGGCGGAACCCCCAGCGAACTTTCCGTCCCGCAACTGCGCCGCCTTTTCAAGGCCGTGGACGACCATTTCGGTCCGGTCTGCGATTTCGCCGAAAGCACCTTCGAGGCCAACCCGGAGAGCCTTACGCAGGACAGGATAATGCTTCTGCGCCAGTACGGCATGAAGCGCATAAGCGTCGGTCTCCAGAGTTTCAACGCGGACGTGCTTGAAAATCTGGGCCGCAGGCATACGGTGGAGCGTTTTCTGGACGCCTATCTCGACCTCCGGCAGGTCGGTTTCTCCAACATAAACATCGACCTCATGTGCGCCGTCCCGGGCCAGACGCGGGAGGTGTTCGCGGAAGACCTTGCCCGCCTTATAAAGCTGGGGCCGGAACACGTTTCCGTTTACGGCCTGCAGGTGGAGGACGGGACCCGCTTCGCAGCGGACGGCGTGGCGGAGGACGGGGACCTCGCCCGCGAGTATTTCGACATGGCCCGCGCGGAGCTTTCCTCGGCCGGCTATACGCATTACGAGATATCCAATTTCGCGAAGCCCGGCATGGAATCGCGCCATAATCTCAATTACTGGGAGAACGGCGAGTACATCGGCATTGGTTGTTCCGCAACCTCCTACCTGAGCGGCGTGCGCAAGACCAACGCCCCCATGCTGGAACATTACTGTTCCTCCATGCTTACGGGAGAGGATATGGCTCTTTCCTCCTGCGAGAAGCTTGCCGGCAAGGAAAAGACGGGCGAGACCATGATGCTCGGCCTGCGCAAGCTGGGCGGCATGAGGCTTACGCCGGACATGAAGGCCGAGTTCGGTAACGAGCTTTCCTCGCTGTCCAGGCGCGGCCTGATCGCGCTGGAGGAAGACCGCGCCCGCCTGACTGATGAGGGCGTCTATATTTCCAATGAAGTGTTCCGCTGTTTCGTTCCCCCGTTCGACTGAGGTTTCATATGGAAGAGATACTTTCCGTAAAAGGCCTGACCCGCAAGTACAGCCCCTCGGCCGGAGTGGAGGGGGTGGACTTTTCCCTGCGCAGGGGGGAGATACTGGCTTATCTGGGCCACAATGGCGCGGGCAAGACCACCACGGTGCGGCTGCTGCTCGGCCTGCTGAAGGCCGGCGCGGGGGAAATACGCTATTTCGGAGAGCCGCGCGACACCTACTCCGAGGATTTCGACCGGTTCCGCGCGAGGATAGGCGTCTGCCTTGATAATCCCGGCTTTTATCCCGACATGTCGGCTATGGAGAATCTGGAGCTTTTCGCCGGTCTTTACGGGCTGGAGGGCGCGGCGTTCGAGGAAAAAGCCATTCCTCTGCTTAAGGAACTCGAGCTTTATGACGTAAGGCGCGACAAGGTGTCCGGTTTTTCGAAGGGGATGCTGCAGAAGCTGTCGCTCATCCGGGCGATGCAGCACGGTCCGGAACTTTTGTTTCTGGACGAGCCGATGAGCGGGCTGGACCCCGCGGCGCGCGTCATGATGCGGGATTATCTCCTCCGTCTCGCGCGGGAAAAAGGCGTCTCTATTTTCCTCACCTCCCACGACCTTAACGAAGTCGAGCAGACGGCCGATTCAATAGTCATACTGGAGAAGGGCCGGGTCAGGCTGTCCGGCGCCCTGAAAGACCTCAAGGCGGAACGCGCCGGTCACGGTTATGTCGTGGTTTTCCGGGTCGTTCCCTCAACGGAAGCGCTTGCCGCTTTCGCCTCCGCGCTGCGTTCCTCCGTTTCCGGGACGGAAACCGGGACCGTCCATCTAGCGGCGGAAAGCGAAATTTCCATAACGTCGGCTCTGGAGGAAGGGAAAAAGCTGGGACTGGAAGTTGTCGAGTTCCGGCGCGAGGAAGTCAGCCTGGAAACCATTTACTTCGATTCCCTCAGGCGCAATGAAACCGCCGCTTAATCGCACTCTTTTCCGTTATGAACTGCGCCGCCTACTCTGGAACAGGGTAACGCTGGCGCAGAGCCTTTACACTCATGCCGTGATACTTTTTGTCGCACTTACCACCATCCTTCAGGAAAAAACGTCCGACCCGGGGGTGTGGACTTCCTACACGCTGTTTTACGGTCTGGGCGCCGCCCTGATGTTCAATAACATATCGGGCGGATACCTTTTCGTCCGCCCGAAAATGGCCCGCGCCATGGACGCGGTGCTGGTAACCCCGCTGTCGCCGGGAGGTTACGTGGCTTCCAGCGCGCTGGCCTGCTTTATTTTCAATATCGTCAACTTCGCGCTGCACATGCTTTTCGCGCTGGCCCTGCGGCATCCCGGTATACCGTCGCCGGGCATCGTTCCGGCTTCGATAGCCGTAGTGTCCGCGGGGGCGATGCTGCTCCTGGCCCTGGCCAGGTTTACCCTTACTTCCAAAGACCCCGGACAGGGGCAGATAGCAATGATGCTGCTGACCATAGGGACGCTGGTCGCGGGCTCGCTTGCCGCCGTCCATATCAAACCCTCCACGGGGCATTTGTGGAGTATGGCGGCGGTTTCTCTGGCTGCCCTGCCTTTCGCGTGGCGGGCGGCTATAGGCACGCTCGGCAGGGAAGAGGTGGTCCTCTCATGAACCTGTTCCCGGTGTTTTTCCGGATGACTTGCAATTTTATCTTTCGCAGCCGGTATATTTACATCGTGCTGGGGCTGTGTCTGTTGTCGGCTCTGTTTGTCGCCTCGCAGATGACGAATCCGCGCTTCGCCGAATCGGTGGCCGCAATGCTGATATTCAACTCATTGCTTCCGCTGGTTCTGATGCTTGAGTATTATTACGCGCTCAGGGTTTTCTTCAGCGAAAAGAAGCAGGGGGTTATGGCCGCTTTTTATTGCACTCCTGCACACGGGAGCGAGATATTCTGGGGCAAGGCCGCCAGTATGGCTTTTGCGGCTTTCATTCCGGTGCTGCTTATTGGCGTGCTAAGTTTCCGGCTGATGCAGCCGCAGTTCTTCGCGGCGATGGTTTCGCCGAAGACCGCGGCGGCCGTCGCGCTGGTGGGGGTAATGTCGCTGGTCTACAGCGTGATAATAGGCGCCGTGGTGCTGAACATGGACGACTGGCGCATGCCCAATCTGGTGGTGGGAGTCATACTCACCGCGCAGTTCTATACGATGAAATTCACCCAGGCATCCGTGCGGGCGCACGGGCTGGATTCCACGCTTCTGCAATATTCCGCCGCGGCTCTTGTCCTCGCGGCGGCGGCCGTATTCCTCTACGCTCGCCGCCTTTCAAAGTCCAAAATACTGTCCGGCGGTCTGTAAGCGGCTATTCGAAATCTGACTCCGTAGGCGCGCTGGATGACGCGTCCGGCTTCTCCGGGACTTTTATCGTCACCACGGGGCTTATCCACCTCGAGCCGTCGTTAGTGATTATGCAGAGGCGATAGTGCCAGGTTCCGGGCTTTATATCGCGGTCCGTGTAGGACGTGGCGGTGTTGTCGGTGGAAAAGAAGATATATCCGTCTTCCGGGTATATGGGGTTGGCGTTGTTTGCCGACCTGACCAGCTTGTAGAATTTCAGGTCGTTCTTCAGATATTTTTTCCAGGAAGCCGCTACGGTCCCGTCCTTGTAAACGGCCTTAAAGCCGGTATGCTTTATCTCAACCGGTTTCTTGTAGCCGTGCCCCGAGCCCTGATTGGAAACGGCGAACGGAGCCGCGAACGCGAGCATGGCCGCCGCGATGACCGGCACTATGAACTTTTTCATGGCGATTCCCCCTGTGATCGTGTGGCGCTGTGACTTCCATAATTCTGATATATCCACCACGTGTTTGCAAGCCCCCGGCATTATGTTTGACCGAAGGGGAGCAAAGGTCTAGAATGAATCGTCCGGCCCGTTTCCGAGCCGACCCTTTTGGAGGATTCATGAAGGTTCATCCGCTTTTTGCCGCGTTACTTCTCCCTGTCGTGATGCCACTGTCCGCTTATGCCGCAGGCGCGGACTCCGGTTTCATTGCGCTGGTCGAGAAAATACGCCGCGCTCCCGTTGGAGACGCGGGGAATATGCTCCGCGAGCTTGAACGTTCGAAACCGGCCGACAAGGCCGAGCTGGAAGCCTTGTTCAACCTGCTGGATGATTTTTGCGGCGATGAAAATACCTCCTCCGTTTGCGAAGCAGCGTCCGGCGCCGTGAAAGGCATATCAGCGCCTGATGCTCGGATGAGTAAGCTGTTGCTGACCAGATTGCGCTCGGGCAAATTCGCGTCCCGTCGCGCGGCGGTGTCCGTGGAACTCAGGCTTAAGGACAGGGAAGCCGTGCCCTCCCTGCTGGACATGCTTAACGAACTGTTGTCAGGGTCGGGTGAAAATAAGCAGGCTATGAGCGATGAGCAGTCCGCCCGCCAGGAGGAGGAGACGGCCGAGCTGTTCGGCCTCGCGCTGGAAGCAATTGCTGCCACGGATGATGAACGCGCCGTGCCCGCGCTTGCCGGGCTTCTGGGCAAAAGCGATGAGGGAGTGGGGCAGACTTTGGCGAAGTTCGGGCACAGGGCGCTTCCGCAGGTTTTTGAGGTCGCGATGCATTCGGCCGACCAGAAGGCCCGCGCCGAGGCGTGGTCCTGCATAGGTAAAATGCGGGACAGGCTGATTGTGCCGGACCTCTGGCGCATGGTCAAGGCCGACGGGGACAATCCCCGCCGGGAAGTGCTGTCCGCCCTTATTCAAAGCTGCGACGCGGAAACCGCCCCTTCCCTTGAACAGCTTGCCGCCTATCTCCGCGACATTTACGCCAGGGACAAATCCGCCCTGCCGCTTATGCTTGAAATGGCGGGCCGCAGAAAGGACGCCTTGTCCCTTATTACCCTGCTGGGCGACAAAACCCTCCTGACCAACACGCGCATAAGCATAATACGGTACGCCGGGGCCCTCCCGCGCGAGGTGGCTGTTCCGGTTCTTGAATCTGCCGCCGGGGATGCGGACGAAGCCGTGCGCCGCGCCGCCTTGGACACTCTCAAACTGCTTGGCTGGAAAAAACGGTAGGCTGTTCCTAAAATTCCCGTGAACGCGTGGGCGGGACCGGCCTTAGGGCCGCGGCCTCTTCCTCCGACATGGTCTCTTCAGTCGGGGCGGAGGGGGTGTCCGGCGCGCCGTCCCTGTCGTCAAGGTAACCGGACCTCTTCATGCGCCTTATGATGTCCCGCGCGCGCTGGTGGGCGTAGCCGCTTTTCTTGCGCGGGTTCCATTTGCGCGGGCTGGGCAGCACGCTGGCAAGCGCCCCAGCTTCCTCCATGTCCAAATCCGACGCTGCTTTGCCGAAGTATGTTTCCGCCGCCGCCCCCGCCCCGAACACTCCCTTGCCCCACTCCGCCACGTTAAGGTAAAGCTCCAGTATGCGCCGTTTGCCGAGGTGCTTTTCCATGCGCCACGCTATCAGCAGCTCCTTTATCTTCCTCAGCGGGTTTTTGGACGGGGAGAGATAGATGTTCCGCGCAAGCTGCTGCGTTATGGTGCTGGCGCCGAGGGCGAATTTCCGCTTCCTTATGTCGTACTTCAGGGCGGCTATGGTCAGTTCCCAGTCTATGCCGCCGTGGCGGTAGAAATCCCTGTCCTCGGCCACTATCACCGCGTTTATCAGGTGGGGGGATATGCGCCCTATCGGCGTCCAGCGCATGCGCGGGGCGAATCTTTTCCCCGCGTCTTGAGCCTGCTCTCGGCGCAGTTCTATGAACGCGGTGGTTTTTGGATTCTTGGTCTTTAGCTCCCGCACGTCCGGCAGCCACAGCAGGTAGATTAGGCATGCGGCGGAAACCGCCCCCGCAAGACAGAGGATGATTGTTTTGAACGCGGGAAGTTTTCGGAGAATGTTCATGATGAAAAGCGTCGAAACGGGTCCGCCAGGAGTGCGGACGGCGCGGCAATCAGCCGGCGTTCTCTTTTTTTGAGGCGTGGCCGCGCCCCAGCAGGCGCCCCACTATGGAGCGTATGGCGTAAATGTCGCTTTTCGCCAGCGTTGCCCCCAGAAGGGCGCGGCGCGTATACTCCTGCCGCACTTCCGGGTTTGTGCCGTTCTGGTAGCCGATTTTGACGAACAGCTCGTCAATGTCGGCGACTACGGCCTCCACGTCCCCGCAGGCGGGGGGAATGAACTCCTGCCCCTGCGCGAGCCTGCCCGGCTTTGACGAAGCGGCGGCCTTTGAGAGCTCGTAGCAGCAAACTGCCGTTGCCTGCCCAAGGTTCATTGAGGGCGTCTGGTCGCAGGTGGGTATGGAAAGCGTGGCGTGGGCGCGGCTGATATGTTTGTTAGTCAGGCCGGTTTTTTCCGGGCCGAAAACTACGGCCACTTTCAGGTCCTGCCCCTGCGGCCATCTTGAGGAGATGAACGCATTCAGCTCTGGCAGCATGACGGCGGGGCGGTCCGGCACGCGGTTCTTCATCGCCGTGGTGGCGAACACAAGCTGTCTGTCGGCCACCGCCTCGGACAGGGAGGCCGACACTTCGGCGCTGCCTATTACGTCGCGCGCGCCTACGGCGGACGTAAGGGCGCTTTCACTGTCGTCGGACACTTCCTTCCAGACGGGGGCGTAGGGCGACACCACCACCAGTTTGCGGAAACCGAAATTCGCCATGGCGCGCGCGCAGGCCCCTATGTTGAGCGGGTTGCGCGGGCGGACAAGAACTATCTTGACGTCAATGGCCGGCATCCTGTTTCTTCCTCCGCGCGATGAGCGCCTTCCAGTCCGGCTCCGCGGGTTCCGCGTCGCGTATCGGTTTTTCCTTAAGCATGGCCTTCATCCTGTCGTTGCCGGGGTTGATGGCCACGGCTTTTTCCGCGCACCATCTGGCCTGCGCCATCGCGCCTTCCTGCGCCAGCAGGACGGCCACGAACTCGAAGGCGGTCCAGTCCTTCGGTGAGAGGGTGGCGTTCTGAGCGAAGTCCGCCACGGCGCTGTCCGTGTCGCCGGTGATGAGATGCACGTTGCCCCGGTAGACGTAAGCGGCGTGCTCCGAAGGGTCCAATGAAAGCGTCATGTCCAAATCGTCCAGCGCGCCCTTGTAGTCGCGCAGGTTGGCGCGGGCAAGGCCCCTGGTAAGGTGGAAGCCCGCGTTGGCTGGCTGAATTTCTATGGCGCGGTCAAGCTCCGGCAGGGCCTGCTCGTAGGCGTGCGCGGCTATGTGCATGCCGGCTATGGCGTAGTGCGCCTCCGCGTGGGTGGGCTCAAGCGCCAGCGTCTCGTTGAAAAGGGACAGCGCTTCCCTTACGCGCCCCGCGCGCTGGTTGGCCAGCGCCAGGTTGAACAGCACGTTCGGCACCATGAAGCCCAGTCTGCCCACCGATTCGTAGTCTGATATGGCTTCCTTGAAATTGCCGAGGTCGAAATTAAGGTTGCCGCGCTCGAAGTGGGCGTGCCAGAAGTTCGGCTCAAGGGCCAGCACTTCGGAATAAAGCTTCAGCGCGCGCTCCGGGTTGGGCGCGTTTCCGCACGAGAGAAGCCACGCGAGGCAGAACAGCCCTATGGGGCTTTCCGTGTCCTCGGCGGCTATCTGCTTGCGCAGACGCTCGCGTTCGGCGTCGTCCGGGGTGGACATGGACTGCTTAAAAAGGTCGTCTCTTTCGGCTGGCGTCATTATGCCTCGCTCCGGTATGCGGCCCGCCGCGGAAGGCCGGGGCGGAGAAAAGTTCCTTCATGGCGGATGCGCGCCCGCACTGGCGCAGGGCCTTCAGCACGAGGCCGCGGTTTTCCGGCTTGAAGTATTGCAGCAGGGCGCGCTGAAGGCGGCGCTCGGCCTCCCCCCTTGGGACATAGACAGGCTGTCCGGTGAAGGGGTCCAGCCCCGTGTGGTAAATGGAGGTTGCAAGCTCCATGGGGGCGGGTATGAAATCGTTCACCTGAAGCGGGCGGTAGCCAAGCCTTTTAAGGAAAACGGCCAGGTCGGCCATGTCTTCCAGCTTGCAGCCGGGGAAGCCCGATATCAGGTAGGGGATGAGGTACTGCTCTTTGCCCGCCTTGCGGCTGGCCTTTGAAAATTCCTCTTTGAACTTCACGAACACGTCGCTCGGCGGCTTGCCCATGAACTTAAGGACGTGCGGCACGCTGTGCTCCGGCGCGACGCTCAACTGTCCTCCGGTGTGCCTGGCGGCCAACTGCTCTATGTACTCCGGGCAGAGCAGGGCCAGGTCCATGCGTATGCCGCTGTTTACCAGCACGCGCTTTACGCCGGGAATTTTTTCTGCGGCGCGCAGCAGACGCAGCTGCTTGGTGAAATCGGCCTTCAGGTTGCGGCAGATGGAGGGGAACAGGCAGGAATGCCGCCGGCAGGTCTTCATGGCCTCCGGGTCGCCGCAGGTCATGCCGTGCATGTTCGCCGACGGGCCGCCTATGTCCGAAATCGTGCCCGCGAATTTGGGCGAGGCGGCCAGCCCGCGCGCCTCCGCCAGAATGGACTCGTCCGAGCGGGACTGTATGAGTTTTCCCTGATGCAGCGCCAGCGAGCAGAAACTGCACCCGCCGAAACAACCCCTGTGCGCGGTTATGGAGTCCTTTATCATCTCCAGCGCGGGGACGGGTTCGGTGTAGGAGGGGTGCTGCTGCCTGCGGTAGGGCAGGGCGTAGATTTTGTCCAGCTGGTCCGGCGCGAGCGGCAGCGCGGGCGGATTGCAGACCACAAGCCTGTCGCCGTGCGGCTGCAGCAGCGTTCTGGCGCAGTAGGGATTAAGGTTTTCAAGGATGGCCTTGGTCGCGGTGGAAAAGAGCTTTTTATCGGCCTTCACTTCCTCGAAGGAGGGGATGGAGACCGCGTCCTGACCGGAGTGGGCCTCTCCCGCGCCGAGGGCGTAGGCCGTGCCCCTTATGCCGCGCATGTCGCGCAGATTTTCGCCCCTGTCGGCGCGGCGGGCGATGTCCGTTACCGTGTAATCCCCCATGCCGAAGACCAGCAGGTCCGCCTTCGAGTCCAGCAGTATGGAGCGGCGTACGGTGTCGCTCCAGTAATCGTAGTGGGCAAGGCGGCGCATGGAGGCTTCCACCCCGCCAAGCAGCACCTGCACGCCGGGGAAGGCCTCCCTCGCGCGCTGGCAGTAGACCGTGGCGGCCCTGTCGGGGCGGCCGCCGCCCTTGCGGCCGGGGGCGTAGTCGTCCTCGGAGCGGGGCTTTTTGTTGGCGGTGTAGTTGTCAATCATCGAGTCCACATTGCCGGACCCGACGGCGAAGAAAAGCCTCGGCTTGCCGAAGCGGCGGAAATCGGAACAGTCGGTCCATTTAGGGCGGGAGAGTATGGCCACGCGGAAACCGGCATCCTCAAGCATTCGGCCTATTACGGCCATGGCGAAGGAGGGGTGGTCTATGTAGGCGTCGCCCGTAACAAGCACGATGTCCACATAATCCCACCCGCGCGCGGCCGTTTCCTGCGCCGTAAGCGGCAGAAACAATTCTTTCCCGTCCATATTAATAGAGAGTGTATAAAATATCGCGCGATGCCGCCCTGTCGGGAAACGATATTTTCAGGACTGCCCGTATATTCGTGTGCGATTTTCTGTTAGCCTGTCTGGAGTTCAGTTTTTTGAGTTTGGTTATTTTTAGGACAGTAAACTGAATGGATGCCTAATAGGGTCCGCCAGTCCAAGTGATTCCGCAACGAAATCATACAATTTTTCGGAGAAAGAGAAACATTTCAAAGGTGAAGGAAACAATGAAAGCATTGCTATTCCGGCTACCGAAGTACCTTCTTGAACAAGATATTGGCCATTGCTATATTTAATCCAAATAGGAAGGATGCTTTGCATTGTAAATCCTGCGCGTTGCGTTTGTCTTTGATAGTTTAGTTCAATTACTTTGCCACTATGTAATTCACTTCTGTGCTCAATTATGACATGATTGATTATCCGTGCGAGTGTTTTTCGAAAATGTTTTTCTTTTAATAGTGAAGAAAATGTAATTTTTAGACACTTGGTTCTGGGGGGAATAATTGAATCAGGGTCTTCGAGCTTACGATTCGTTCGAGCTACTCCTTCATATGGGTTGGCAAACATACCAATATTTTTAAAGTTATGCGATTCTTGGTAGTTGAACAAGTTTAATAGAGTAGTGCTTACTGTGTACTTATTAAGATAAAAAGATATTGGTACGTATGTTAATCTCATGCAAGCAGTTAGCATAGCTGATAGGCACAATGTCAATAAAAAGGAATGTTTCAATATTTTTGTTTTATTAGCATAAGAGGTAAGTTTAATGCGCATATATGCAGTATTGGTATATGATATTAGATCGGCTAAGGATAGCTTACCATCCGAATACAATAGTACCAATATTGACAATGTCGGTATACTTATTAAAAAAGTAATTCCGAAAAACAGATAATAGGGATTGAGTGAGGAAGTAAGAATGAAATCAAGTGTTGTATTGAATAATAAATATAAACCGAAATTAATTGTCAGAGCAAATAATTCCCAAAAGACAAAGGTTCTTATTAAAATGTTTTTGAAAGATATATTGCGTACATTATCTGGATAAAGTGATAAATCCAATAACTTCATTCCCAGTGTCTTTTTCCAGTATCCGAAACAGATAGAGTAATAGGTCACAATAGGCAATGGAAAGCGAAAGATGACATCAAAATTACTAGGTATCGGACTAATGCTTTCTGGAAAAACCAATGAAACCAAATTGAATATGAAAATGAAAAAAAACAGGCAGATATTAACTAGGAATAAGTCTATTGCGCTTGCGGCTATTCTTCTGAATATCATCATTTATCTTCTGCTTTATAGCAGATAATTACTGATAATATGGTAATAAGGATGCCAATAATGGCGTAGTAAGTGAGAATAATTCGAGCAATGCCGAATACTGGTTCAAGTTTTAATAAGCGAGCATTGCCTTGTGCCGAGACTATGTGTGGCTTACTGAGTTCAATATAATCGGCTAAAACATATAAATTAATGGTATTTGTTGCTTGTAAATTAGGAATATTAGTAAGTTGAAGAATAGCTGTGTCTGAATTGTAATTATATGTCACTGAATCTACAATTTCTGGATTTAGACCTTCCTTGTTTGCTGTTATGTTGAACACGCGAAGAACATGAGGTATTGTTACAGCAATATTGGTTATTTCATTTTGGCTTTGATTTTTGATAGTAAGAAAAAGTAATTGCGTGGTTCTTTTAGATTTGTAAGGCGCAATAGGAAGTCCATCTAGGTTCGGACCATAAGTTGCATGTGGGACTGTTTCAATTAATAGATTCTTCTGAATAACTATATTTTTAACTTCATACTCAGCAATTAGATTGGCTGAGTGGTTTATTGTGAAATCAATAATTCCAAAAACTGCTGCGGCAAGATTAATTATATGTAGCAGTTTTGTATACCATTTCTGAGCGTTAAATTTTGAAGCTAGCTTGTTCATAATTTACTTTCTCAGAACTATACTAGCAATTTAACATGATTAATGTTTGCCTTAAACCATGGTATTGATATCTGCCATATACTACTCAGAGTGAGTGTGATTGTAAAGTTTGCTAAACATTTTTTGCCATGTTCCGATGCTGTACACATAAGCGTGATGAGAAATGCCTGACCTATAAACTATCATGCCCCGGACAATGATGTTCCGAAGCTAATGGGCTATAATTGATATGTCATTTCCCTTTGAAATCCCGCATATGGAAAACATGTCGAAGGACCCTTTTGTCAGTAAACACAAGATTGCGCCCTATTCTCCCGGACGCCTGTCCGGGCTGACCTTTGCCGTCAAGGACAACATTGATTTGGCGGGCGAAATCACCGGCTATGGCAGTCCCGCCTGGGCTTCTTCCCATCCGAAGGCCTTGGCTAACGCCGTTTGCGTGGAACAATTGCTGGCTTCCGGCGCAACCTGCCTGGGCAAGACAAAATCCGACGAGCTGGCCTACAGCCTTTTGGGCGTGAACCCCTTCTACGGCACGCCGCTCAACCCTGCCGCGCCAGACAGAGTTCCCGGCGGGTCTTCCAGCGGTTCCGCTTCGGCGGTCGCCGCCGGTCTGGCTGACTTCGCCCTCGGCACCGATACCGGCGGTTCAATACGCGTGCCCGCGGCCAATTGCGGTGTCTGGGGCTGCAGGCCCTCTCACGGGGCGATATCGCTCTCCGGTGTTTTGAACCTCGCACCCTCTTATGACACCGTCGGCGTAATAGCCTGCGACGGGGACATCCTGTCCACAGTGATGGAAGTCCTTCTCGCCGACAGGGATAATGCCGCCTATCCTGTTAAATCCATATATCTGCTGAAAGACATATTCGATATGTGCGGCGCCGATATCGGCGATTCCCTTTCTCCCGTAATTCAAAAACTTAAGGATGAGTGCGACACGCGTTCCGTCACCCTGTCCGATATCGCCGGAGAAAATATCAACTGCGGCATGCTGTTCGGAGAACTTGGCTATCTGCTCTCCCTGGAAGTCTGGAACACCTTTGGCGCTTGGGTCGGGAATGACCGGCCGGCCCTTAGCGAGGGCGTCCGCAATAATATTGCAAACTACGCCGCCGCGCTGGACCGCAAAGACGCGCGCAGGCATATCGAGTTCGCCGCCGGATTCCGCCGTGCCATTGACGCCTTTCTTGAAGGGGGAAATGCGCTGTGTTTCCCCACCGTGGTTGACCTCGCGCCGAAACTGGACGGGCTTTCGCCGGAGTTTTACGCCGGGGATTATGTGCCGCGCGCCATGGGCGTCAACGCGGTGTCGTGCCTGTCGGGCGCGCCGCAAATAAGCATCCCGGCGGCCCGGGCCTGCGGAGTGCCAGTCGGCCTGTCTTTTCTGTCCGCGCGCGGAAGTGATATGGCTCTTGCCCGTTTTTGCGCTTCCCTGCCAATTCGCTGAACGCTCCGTTACCGGTCATGGCGCGCTTACGGGCATAGTTGTAGAATGATGGTGACGCACTGTTTCCACAACTATGAAATATTCCGCAATCCTGTTTACTGTCGTCGTGTGGGGCGCAACGCTCGCCTTCACCCGTTCCATCCTCGGCGTCGTTTCGCCCTCGACCGTGGTTTTTCTCCGCTGCCTTCTCGGCACCCTCACCATGCTCGTCATCTGCGGGCCCTATGACTGGGTAAAGGATTTTACGCTCGAGCAATGGGCAAAGGCCGCGGTGTCCGGCCTCGTGGGCGTTTTCGGCGTTCAGTTCGTGCAGGGCTGTGCCCTCAACTACACCAGCGCAAGCCACGCAAGCTGGCTGGTCGGTTCCATACCCATGCTCATCGCGGGCATGGCCGTTCTGTTTCTAAAGGAAAAAATCAGCTCGGTCCGCGCGGCCGGTTTCCTGCTCGGTTTCGGCGGGGTCCTCGCCGTAATTTTTTCAAAACAGAGCGTAGCGGGCGTCGGCATAATACCCACCGGCATGGGCGACATGCTCAGCCTTACAAGCTGCATACTGTGGGGCGTTTACGCCATGCTGGTCAGCAAATGGTTCGAGGGGGTTCCCCAGCGCCGCGTTACGCTCATAAACATGGCGGCATCGCTGCTTGTCATGACGGTAATCGCGTGGTTTGACACCGGGTTTTCGGAATTCGGGAAGATTTCCTTCGGCGGCTGGATAAACGTAATATACCTTGGCGTGTTCTGCTCCGGCATCTGCTATTACCTGTGGAACCGCAGTCTTGAGGAGCTGGGCGCGCAGAAGGCCGGCTCCTTCATCTACATAGAGCCGCTTGTCGGCGTAATCACAAGCTGGCTGCTGCTTGGCGAACATATTTCCGGCGTGGCCTTCGCGGGCGGCGCGCTCATCATGGCCGGCGTTTACTGGATAAACGGCGGGCAGTTCGGCACGCACCTGCTGCGGCGTTTCGCCAATTTCGAAATAGGTTTCTGATGAAATATCTGCCGGTCCTATTTACGGTGACGGTGTGGGGCGCGTCGCTCGCCTTCACGCGCGATATTTTAAGCGGGCTTTCCCCTTCCACGCTAATTTTCCTGCGCTGTCTGCTGGGCACGCTGACCATACTGGCCATGTCCGGGCCGCTCGGCTGGGTGCGGGAACTTACCCGCCGCCAGTGGTTCGAGGCGGCCGCCTCCGGCCTGGTGGGAGTCGTGATAGTGCAGCTGCTTCAGGCCTACGCGCTGAAGAACACGAGCGCGAACCACGCCGGCTGGCTGGTGGGCCTCATGCCCATGATGATTGCCGCCATGACCGTGGTCTTTCTGCGGGAGAAGATAAGCGGCGTGCGGATGGCGGGTTTTCTGCTCGGCTTCTGCGGCGTCGTGGCCATAGTCCTTTCCCGGCAGAGCGGGTCCGGCGGGGTGATAATACCGACCGGTTTCGGGGATTTTCTCTTTATAATCAGCGCCGTGATGTGGGCGCTTTACGCGGTGCTTGTAAGCCGCTGGTTCGACGGCGTGCCGCAGACCCGTGTGACGCTGCTTAACATGGGCATCTCTCTTGCCGTGATGACCGTGGCGGCGGGGCTGGACACGGGCTTTTCGGAACTTTCCTCCATAAGCTGGCGCGGCTGGCTGTGCGTTCTCTATCTGGGCGTCTTCACGTCCGGCTTGTGCTATTACCTGTGGAACAAAAGCGTGGATTCCCTCGGTCCCCAGCGGGCGGGGTCCTTCATGTACGTGGAGCCGTTCGCCGGCATGGTGTCGAGCTATTTCGTGCTTGGGGAACATACGTCGGCCGCCGCGCTCTGCGGAGGCGTGCTTATTCTGCTGGGTGTTTACTGGGTTAACGGGGGAAAGTTCGGGACGGGACTGATTCGGAAATTTGTCAATTTCGAGATAGGCTTCTAGCGCTTGACGTAAAACCGCTTCACTACAAAACCATTGCGCGGCCCGCGCAGCAGCATTATGGGCACCAGTATCAGCAATCCTATTGCCAGAGCCGCGAGGAAAACCCAGAAGAACATGAAGGCCGCCACGGCGGTTATCGCCCCGCCTATTATGTAGCGGGCCATGCGGAAAAAACCGTTCCCGCTTTTGGGCGCGGCCTGCTTTTCCGCGGTGCTGCGGGCGAAAGGCGGGGGGGAGGAGACCACTTCCGGCTCCACGGTCTCAGCGCCGGGGCGGGAGGCTTCCTCCGCTTCGGCGGTGATTATCATCGCTCTTTCGGGCGCGGAATACTCCGGTCCCTCTCTGCGGGGGACTGACACTATCTCGGGTTCAACGGCGGTTTCCGCCGCGCGGTTTTTCTCTTCCTGTCCGGTCATAAAAGTTCCAGCGTGGAATCGAACACCTGGTCGTTGAGGACGAGGTTTATCGAGTGCCCGAAGCTCTGCCCCACAATGTAGTTGCGCTCCGTCAGCGCCGCCACGAAGGGGCGGAAATCCTCCTGCTTCCAGGCCAGTATATCAACGCGGGAGGGGGTTCTCAAGTCTTCCTTCAAAGTTTCGCGGTATCTGCGGCCCGTTTCAAGCGAGTGGTGGAACGCCACTATGCGGGACGCTCCGTATTTCCTCACGGCCTTGCCCATCTTGTTGGTGGAGGCCGCGCCGCATTCACCCCATACGGCTACGCCGCCGGCCTCGTCCACGCAGAGGAAATCCGGCACATAGCCCAGGTCCACGATGGCCGGATGGTCGTGCCCCGGCGGGATTATGGGCTGCAGCTCCCAGAAGATAAGGGCCGCCGTAAGGCGCAGGGCCATATGCTCTATCGGCTCTTCCGCGCTGCCCACAAGCAGCAGGTTGCGGTGCCCCTCGTTGATATTGATGTCGAAACGCATTGTGAGGCTCATAGTAGTGGTCCGGCTCGCAGGCGTTTTGTGGCGGAAGGTACGCCGCCGGCCCGTGCGGGTGGGATTGCCTATATTTTACATTTTTACCGGGCTGCGGTGCACGGCTCCGCTTTGTTCGCATAGCCAAAGCCGGCCAATTGTTGTTTAATGGTTCCAGAGGAGAAATTGAATGATGACAAGAAAAGCAGGCGTATTCGCTCTGTTCGCGGCATTGTCCGCGTTCCTTCCGCTGCTTCCGGCTGTTTGCCGCGCGGAGCAGGCTCCGGCCTCCGGCTCTAGGGGGTATGGCGTGGTGCAATGGACCATAATGGTCTATGTAAACGGGAAGAACAACCTTGAGGAGTATGCTTTCCGCAATTTCTTCCAGATGGAGCAGGTGGGCAGCAATTCCGACGTAAAGGTGGTGGTGCAGCTTGGCCGCATGGGCAACTATTCCACCAAGGACGGGGCCTGGAGCGGCTGCCGCCGCTATCTTGTCGGCCATTATCCTTCCGACACCAACACCATCTCGTCCCCGGTGGTTTCCAGCACTTCCGTGTGCGATATGGGCGATTACAACAACGCCATAGATTTCTTCACCTGGGCCAAGACCAATTATCCGGCCAATCACTACATGGCCATCTTGTGGAACCACGGCTCCGGCTGGGAAAAATCGCGCGCCCGTCTGCGCGGCATTTCCTACGATGACCAGACGAACAATCACATAACAACCCCGCAGATGGCCTCCATACTGGCGGCTCTCGGCCATATCGACGTGTATGCCTCCGACGCCTGCCTCATGCAGATGGCGGAAGTGGGCTATGAAATCAAGGATTACGTGGATTACATAGCGGGTTCCCAGGAAAACGAACCGGGGGAGGGATATCAGTACGCCGATTTCCTGACGGCGGTCAACGCTTCGGATTTCAGCTCCCGGGCCGTGGCCAAGGCCGCAGTGGACACCTACATCAACCAGTATTCAGTCTCGGACGGTGTAACCCATTCCTATATAGACGTTGCCACTCTGCCCTCGCTTGTAACGCGCATAAACACTCTGGCTTCGGCGCTCATGTCCGCCAGCGAACATTCCGTCGTCCGCAATGCCCGCTCCGCCCTCCTGGATTACGGAAGCGCGGGAGACAGGGACCTTTCTTACTTCGCCTCGCTGGTGTCCTCTGCCACCGCCAGTTCCGCCGTGCAGACTGCCGCGCTCGACCTTTCCTCCTATACGACCAACTCCGTGGTCCAGTACAACCGCACAAAGGGAAGCGCTTACGCGGATTCCTACGGCCTGTCGATTTACCTGCCTTCCAGTTACAATGTGACGGGATACAGCGAGCTGGCCTTCGCGCAGAACAGCGTGTGGCCTTCGTTCCTTAACTGGCTGTTCAACACCGTCCGCGTGGATGGAAAAATTACACTGAACGGCGTGCCCCAGTCCGGAGTGACGGTCTCCGCATCCGGCGGCTCCTCCTCCTCGGCCGTCACGGACTCCAACGGCAACTTCGCACTGTCGCTCAACAAGGGTTCGGCTTACACGCTGGTCCCTTCCAAGAGCGGCTACGCCTTCTCGCCGGCGAGCATTCCAATATCCGCTTTGTCCGCCGATTCCGCCGGCAACAACTTCACTTCCGCCGTCGGCAGTTCATATGCCCTCTTGGGCGAAGCCTCCAGCTATCCCAATCCTTTCGCGGCGCTGAAAGGCGAAAAGGCGAAGATACATTACACGCTTGACGCCGCGCGCGAAGTTAAACTTCGCATCTACAACACCATCGGCCAGCTCGTCTGGCAGCAGACCTGCCCCGCCGGAGCGTCCGGCGGCATGGCAGGGGGCAACGATATACTTTGGGACGGGCGCAACGGCGACGGCAAGGCCGTGGGGCGCGGCATATACCTCGCCGCGCTCGAGGCCGGCGGCGAACGGGTTACCCTGAAAGTGGGGGTGCGCTAACATGAAAAAGCTTTCTCTTCTTTCCCTGTCCGCCATGCTTTTTGCCCTGCCCTGCCGGGCCGAACGCTACAGCGTGACCTCGCCCGACTTCTTTCTAGATTCCGCTTCCGGCGCGCGGGCCCTTGCCATGGGCACGGCGCAGACGGCTGTCGCGGAAGGTTCCTCGGCGCTCTACTGGAATCCCGCCGTGCTGGGGCAGCCAGCCCGTGATTCCGCCTCCGCCGGCTATTCGAAGCTTTTCGGCGGGGCCTCTGTTTCGGACGCGGGGCTTTTCCACTCGTTCAACGCGCCTTTCGGCGCGGCGCTGGCGGTGGCGCATTATTCCATAACTGACGCGGTGGAGCGCGACGCGCTGAACAACGTCACCGGCTCTTTCGGCGACAGAAGGACGGCCGTTCTCGGCGGCGCGGGGTTCCAGTATTCCCGGTCCCTTTACTTCGGTGCGGCCGGCCGCTTTATCACGCAGAGCATGGCGGGGGAATCGGCCTCGGCTTTCGCGGCTGACGCTGGCGCACTTTACTCTTCCGGCATATTAAGGGTCGGCGCGGCGGCGCAGAATCTCGTGGCGGGCTCTCTGTCCCGTTCCGGCGGTTCCGACTCGCTGCCCCTGACCTTCCGGGCCGGAGCCGGCGTGAACATCATCGAGAGCCTGCTTGTCAGCGCCGACGTGGTGCACCGCAATCCCGGCAACACCACGCTGCTTGCCGGGGCGGAATTCCGGCCGCTGGATATGCTGGCCCTGCGCGGCGGCTATAACGGGGATTTCCTTACGATGGGGGCCGGCATTTCCGCCGCTTCCCTTGAACTTAATTATGCCGTTATCAAACAGGAGATACTCGGTTTCTCCCATCGCGTGAGCCTGACTTTCTCCTTCGGTCCTTCGGCCTCGGAAAAACGGTCCGCGCGCGGGAACTAGCGCGGGACAGGGCCCAACGGCCCTGTCCGGCCATGCCTTCGTGGTGCTATCATATTAAAACAACGTCTTGTACTTGGGTGGTGCATAATGCTTAAGACCGTTTTATTCGCTTTTATTCTGTCCGCCTTGCCTTGCGCGGCAGGGAACGTTCTTGCGGCTTCAAAGGGCGCGGACCTGCCTCCCGGCACGCAACTGCCGGCCGGGGTTTCTCCGGCTGCGGCTGACCTGATGCGCGCCACGCTGCTTAACAACAAGGAAAGCTATGTTCTGCCCTGCCGGGTGACCGGCTCGCCTGTTGTGTCCTCAAAGAACGGGAAACTGTTCCGCAGCGGCGCCGGCACATTCCGGTTGAGCGGCATGTCCCTGCCTGACAACCTGAGCGGGAATGTTACTCTCGAGGGCTGGATAAAGCGGGGCGACACTATTTATACGGATGACGAGTACCGCGCAAGCGGAGCATATCCGGAACTGCGCGTGGATAAGATTGTCCCGACGCCCGCTCCCTATACTTGGCGCGCGCCGGGCCAGCAGTATTCCGTCCGGTTCTCGGACTCCGGCGGGAAGTATTCCGCCCGTAGCGTCCGCTGGGGCGGCGGTTCCACCGTCAGGTGGGAGGGAGCCTCCATAAATCCTTCCCTCCTGAACAAGGTCTATGTGGTCAAGAAGCCCATACCTGAATGGCATCCTTCCCTTTCCCATACGCTTTTGTTTTTTACCTTCAAGGATGGCGGGCTTGTGAACGCCTCCGACAGGAAACCGGCCAAGGGACTTGCCGTTTCTATCGAAGCCCGCTGGCGCGATGACGCTTCCATGAGTCTTGAGACCGCTTTCTCCAGAACATTCAACATTGCGTGGGTGGTTTCCACCATGGACGATTACATCGAGCGCAACTGCGGCGATAGCGGCGGCACGGACAACAAACTGTATCCGTTTGAACTGCGGCTGTCTCAGGAGCAGAAGACCGCCCTGCTTTTGCGCGCGCTCAGGCTGGCTTCTGAAGAACGGGAGGGGGAGTTCTATAACGGCAGGAGCAATAACTGTACTGTCTCCATGATACGCATCATCAACGGCGTTCTGCCGGCTGGCGGGCGCATAGTCATGTTTGAAAACGGCGCCAACGAACTGCCGGACAGGGTGGAGCAGTCGCTTTCACGCTTCCTTTCGCCCGGTCTGCCGCCCATCACCCCGGAGAACTACAGGAACCAGTCGGCCTGGCCGCAGTAAGTCTTTATTCCTGTCGGACGTTTTCCGCCCCGCCGCTAGTTGGCGGGGCTTTTTGTTTTGCGCGACGGCGGGCAGTCAATGTCAGTTCCCGGACACTTTTGTTTTTTATTTAATATTCCGTATTGAGCTGAATCCGTAAAAGGGAGAGCGGTATGAGCGAAGAAAAGATAACGGCTGACGTTAAGCGCGCGATGGAGAGGTTCGGGGGCGGCTACCGCTGCGCGGAAGCTATTCTTACCGTCTACGGGGAAAAGGCCGGATGCGACCCCGCCCTGTGCATGAAAATCGGCTGCGCTTTCGGCGGGGGTATGGGCGGCAAGGGCGAGATCTGCGGCGTTGTCACCGCCGCCGTTGCCGTTCTTGGAATGAAGTATGGCAGGACGGACAAGAGCGACGCGGAAGGCCGCGCCAGAACGGACCTGAAGGTCCGGGAGTTCATGGACAGGTTCCGTGCAGCGCACAAGCATTTCCGCTGCAACGACCTGGTCGGTTTTGACAGAAGCACCGAAGAGGGCCACGACAAGGCCGCCGCGACCGGCGTTTTCAAGAGGCTTTGCCCGGAACTGGTCAAAGACTCCGCGCTTATTCTGGAAGATCTGCTTAAAGACTGAGTTTTGCCGCGGCGCGCATCGTACGCGGTGCGCGCCGCGTTCCCTTCCCCGGCAGACTCCCTCCTAAAGTGGTAAAATATAGCCACTATACATACAGCCCGTGAAAAGGCTGTCAAAGGAGGCGGACGCTCCCTGCGTCCCCGTTTATGCTGCCCAAAACATACGACCCCAAGCCAGTTGAAGAAAAGTACACCAAGCTGTGGCAGGAGAAGGGCATTTTCCTCTCCACCGTTCCGGAAGACAAGGCAAAAAAATCCTTCGTCATCGTCATCCCGCCGCCAAATATAACAGGCGCGCTGCACATGGGCCATGCCCTCAACAACACTTTGCAGGATTCCCTCATCCGCTCCCGCCGCATGTTCGGCCGGGAGGCCTACTGGGTGCCCGGCACCGACCACGGCGGCATAGCCACGCAGAACGTGATGGAAAAGCGCATCTCCGCCTCGCGCAAGCTGCACCGCCACGACCTCGGCCGCGAGAAATTTCTCGAGGAAACCTGGCAGTGGTACGGCGAATGCGGCGCCACCATACTCAATCAGCTCAACAGGCTGGGCTGCTCTCTCGACCTCAGCCGCGAGCACGTCCGCTTCACCATGGATGAAAAGCGCGCGACATCTGTCTTCGAGGCTTTCCGCCTGCTCTGGGAGAAGGGCTACATCTATCGCGGCGGCAGGATGATAAACTGGTGCGTCCGCTGCGGCACGGCCCTTTCGGACGCGGAAGTGGACCACGAGGAGCACAAGGGCAAGCTCTGGCACTACCATTACCCGCTTGAGGACGGTTCAAAGGGCATAACAATCGCCACCACCCGTCCCGAAACCATGCTGGGCGACACCGCCGTCGCGGTCAACCCCAAGGACGAGCGGTATAAACACCTTGTCGGCAAAAAACTGCGCCTGCCGCTGACCGACCGCACCATCCCCGTCATAGCCGACGACATGGTGGACATGTCCTTCGGCACCGGCGCGGTCAAGATAACCCCCGCGCACGACCCGGCGGACTATGATATGGGCCAGCGCCACAAGCTGGAGACCATAAAGGTGATTTCCTTCGAAGGCAAGATGATAAACGTTCCCGCTCCGTACCTCGGGCTGGACCGGACCGCCGCGCGCCATAAGGTCGTGGAAGACCTCAAGGCCGCGGGCCTCTTCGAGAAGGAAGAACATTACATGCACGCCGTCAGCTCCTGCGAACGCTGCGGCCAGCCCATAGAACCGCTCGTCAGCGAGCAGTGGTTCGTGAAGATGAAGCCTATGGCGGAGGCCGCGTCCAAGGCCATAAACGACAACAGGATAACCTTCCATCCCGACAACTGGCGCAAGCCTCTGCTGGACTGGCTGGACAATATCCAGGACTGGTGCATATCCCGCCAGATATGGTGGGGCCACCGCATGCCGATATGGTATTGCGAGGAATGCTCCGGCAAGGGCCTTGTCTTCCAGACTTCCAAGCAGGGCGTCCGCGAGCTGGCCCGTGTTTCCGTTGAGCATGGCGCCAAGCCCATATTCTCGCGTGAGAAACCGGCCAAATGCCCTCTTTGCGGCGGCACGCATCTGGTGCAGGACCCGGATGTTCTGGACACCTGGTTCTCTTCCGGGCTGTGGCCGTTCTCCGTCTTCAACTGGCCGGAAAAGACAAAGGAGCTGGATTATTACTACCCGACTTCCGTCCTGTCCACCGGCTACGAGATTCTGTACCTGTGGGTCGCCCGCATGATAATGATGGGCCTCGAGTTCATGGGCGACGTTCCGTTCACGGACGTCTATCTCCACGGCATAGTGCGCGACAAGCACGGCCAGAAAATGTCCAAGTCGAAGGGCAATGTCGTTGACCCGCTCGACCTGATGGCCAAGTACGGGACGGACGCGGTCCGCTTCTCGCTGGTGCTTCAGGCCATACCCGGCAAGGATATTCCCTTTGCCGAGGAATCAATCACCGGCTCGCGCAACTTCTGCAACAAGATATACAACGCCTCCCGCTTCCTGCATATGCATGTGGGGGAGAATGCCGGCTGGAAGATGAAAAAGCCCGGCAAGCCCGTCGAGCTTTGCGACCGCTGGATAATGGACCGTTACGGCAGGATGCTCTCCGAGGCCAGAAAGGCGCTTGAGGAGTACGACGTCGCCCGCGCGGCGGACGCCATATACCATTTCCTGTGGGACGACTACTGCGACTGGTATGTGGAACTCTGCAAGCCCCGCCTTCAGGACCCCGCGCAGAAGGACGAGGCGCTTTCCCGCCTGTTCTTCATAATGCACGGCACGCTGAAGGCCCTGCATCCCTTCATGCCTTTCATTACGGACGAAATTGTCGAGTCCTTCAAGCCGTATATTCCGGATTGCAGGGAGTTCCTTGTTCTTGAAAGCTATCCCCAGCCGGACCCGTCCCACCGGGACGATGCCGCTGTCCGGGATATGGAAACGGTCATGGGCGTCACTTCCGCCATTCGCAAGATGCGGGCCCATTTCAACGTCCCTCCCGGCCTGCAGATAAAAGCCGTCCTTTCCGCGGGGAGCGAGGGCGCTCTCGGCGCGGTCCGTAACCAGGAAGGCTATATAAAGCTGCTCGCCAAAGTGGACAATTTGTCCACAGGCGTGAACATGGCGAAGCCGCCGCAGGCCGTCACCACGGCTCATGGAGCGCTTTCGATATTCATTCCTCTGGAAGGGATAGTTGATTTCGCCAAGGAACTGCCGCGTCTCAATAAGGAACTGGAGAAGCTGCGTCTGGACCTCGCGTCCTGCGATGCCCGCATGAAGGATGAACGCTTCATGAAGAACGCCCCCGCGGCGGAGGTCAAGAAAATAACCGACCGTCGCGAGGAGACCGCGCGCAAGATTGAACTCCTTGAAAGCGCCACTTCGGATCTGGCCGCTTGATGAAGCTGCTTATAGCCACCGCAAACCGGCACAAGGCGGAGGAAATAGCCGCCTTGTTGCCGGCGCTCGGTCTGGAATACCGGACGCTGGCGGATTATCCCGCGGTCGTCATGCCGGAGGAGACAGGTTCCACGCTTGAGGAGAACGCCCGTCTGAAAGCGGTTTCCGCCGCCAGGCAGGCGGGCGTCTGGACTCTCGCGGACGATACCGGCCTGGAGGTTGACGCCCTTGGCG
>Ga0074197_1001081_pt1 | contig 25597 bp, 27 predicted proteins | sample EPASupsiteSAE305_FD_64526 | JGI IMG/M metagenome (GOLD analysis project Ga0074197, IMG submission 64526) | Bioremediated contaminated groundwater microbial communities from EPA Superfund site, New Mexico - SAE3-05 reassembly with SPADES | ecosystem: Environmental > Aquatic > Deep subsurface >...
GGAAAATCATGGCGGTTGCAGCCGGGGATATGGCCATGATGTTTCCAGGCAATTCCGAGCCGCCCCCCCGGCAAATGACTTCAAACGCAACCGCCGATGACGCCGATGATTATCGCGTGTTGCTCAGTGCAGCACGCGCCCGCGCCGCTCGTCCAGTTGAATTTCCGACGGCATCGCCAACCGAGGTTACCGGGAAGCGGACCAGTGCGCGGCACGACCCCGCCCTGTTCGTCAACGCCGGGATTCCGCGGACCGGCGGTTTGCGCAATCTTGAAATGTCGCGCCCGGCCGCGTCGACCGTAGCAGCAAGTCCCAGCCGCCCCCGCAACAGCTACATTTCCGAACCTCCTGCTGCAACAAACGAACCGAACTCAAAAAACCTAGCGCCCAGCAACCCGGCTGATATCGTGCCGCAAGAGGTGATGGACGAAATTCGCTCGCTGCGCAAAATCGTCGAGCAACACTTGACCGGTTTTGCCTGGGGCGAAACGGCCAAGCGGGAGCCAGTGAAAACCGAAATCCTGCGCAAGATGCTCGACTCAGGTTTTTCTCCGCAGTTTTCACGCGAGTTGCTTTCTGACCTTCCTGCCGAAATGGATGAACTGCAGGCGTTGGCCTGGGTGAAAGGTGCTGCAGATCGCGCGCTGCAAACGATCAATACCGATAGCGACATTGTTGACCGCGGCGGCGTTTATGCCCTGGTCGGCCCAACCGGGGTAGGGAAAACCACGACCACAGCCAAGCTGGCGGCTCGCTGCGTGCTCAAGCACGGGCCGAACAAGGTAGCTCTGATCACCACCGACAGCTACCGGATTGGCGCACACGAGCAATTGCGCATTTATGGGCGCATCCTCGGGGTTTCGGTACATTTGGTGAAAGATGCAAGCGAGTTGCGACAAACGCTGAACGAGCTGCAGCACAAACACATGGTTCTCGTCGATACCATGGGAATGAGTCAGAAAGACAAACTGGTTCCCGAGCTAACCGATATGCTCGCAGGCTGCGATGTGCAACGACTGCTGCTGCTCTCCTCGACCTCGCGCGGCGATACTCTGGACGAGGTGGTCAGTGCCTATCTCGGCGATCACCTGATCGGCTGCATCCTGACCAAGATCGATGAAGCCGCCAGTCTCGCCAGTCCGCTCGACGTCATCATGCGACACGGCTTGCGCCTGCACTACGTATCAAACGGCCAACGCGTTCCGGAAGATCTGCATCTTCCCAACCGCAGCTATTTGCTGCACCGGGCGTTCAGGGACCTTCCCGACACCTCCCCCTACAAGCACGATGGTCTGGAACCTGGCTTGATGCTGGCAAATGGTATTGCAGCCGCCGGAGGACGCCGTGGTTGACCCTGCATTCGACCAGGCTGCCGGCCTGCGACGAATGATGCGTGGCCGACACCTGCAAATCATCAGCTTCGTTGCCGGATGTAGCGGTGTCGGTCGTAGTTCGGCCATCGCCAACATCGGGACAGCCTTGGCTCGCCAAGGAAAAGAAGTGCTGATCATCGATGAGAATGATGTTAACGACGATATTGCGGCAGTCTTCGGCTTAAGTGCACAACACGACCTATTGCACGTCGTCGAAAATCGGCAAGCGCTGGAGAAGGTTCTGCTCTCACCAATGCTCGGCCTACGTCTGCTTCCCGCCTGTGCTGCAATTAGCAAGCTAGGCCAATTGACTGCTCGCCAACAACAGGTTTTCATTGAAGCCATGGCTTCGCTCAACCCACCGGTTGATGTTATTTTGATCAACTCCAGCCGGAATCACCCGTCCGGGCTATCGCCGCTAGGTTTGGCTGCGGCAGAAAATATCGTCGTCGTTTCGCCGGCAAATAGCCACTCAATCACCGAAGCATATAGCCTGATCAAGAAGGCCAGCCAATCATTCGCACGCAAGGAATTCAAGATTCTGGTCACCAAAGTGCGTAGTGCCCAGGAAGGCGCCAGCATTTTCAGTAATATTGCCGCCGTTGCGAAAATACGCGGCGTCGCCCATCTTGAATACGCTGGACATATTCCTCTCGACGAGTCTTTGCGAGAAGCAGATCGCCTCCGGCTTAGTGTTTTCAATTGCGCCCCCAATTCCCTGGCAGCAATTTCAATGAAGCAAATCGCCAACGATTTGCTTAGCTGGAAAAAGGATTCTCCTCCCATGGAAAGCCTCGGGCACTTTGCGCAGCAACTGATACACTTGAGCCAACGGATAACCCCTCACTACTCCTGACACGATGTACACCTCTGCCGGCCAACCTGATAAAAAAGAGTTGGTGCAGCGCTATATACCGCTCGTTAAGCGCGTTGCCCATCACCTGCTACTGCGCCTGCCGGCTAGCGTTATGCTCGACGATCTGGTGCAGAACGGTATGCTTGGATTGCTTGATGCACTCGATCGGTACGAAGATGGGTATGGAGCACAATTCGAAACCTATGCCTCGCAGCGAATTCGCGGTGCAATGCTGGATGGCCTGCGAGAGAACGATTGGCTGCCAAGAAACCTGCGCAAAGAAATGCGCAAGGTCGAAGCAGCAATACTTGCGCAGGAGCACTTGCTGGGACGTCCGCCCAGTGAAGGGGAAATTGCTCAGCACCTCGACATCCCCCTTCCGCAGTACCAAAAAACTCTCCAGGAGGCGCGCGGTCACCAGCTGGTTTACCTCGAAGATTTTCGCGGTGACGACGACTCGGATTATCTGGAACACCACCTCTGCGACAACGACGTCAATCCTGCCGAAATTCTCGAAGACAAAAACTTTCGCCAATTGCTGGCAACCGCAATTGATCAACTGCCAGAGCGCGAACGACTGCTGATGGCTCTTTATTACGAGCAGGAACTCAACCTGCGCGAAATTGGCGCCGTATTGGGTGTCACCGAGTCACGCGTTTGCCAGCTTCACAGCCAGGCAGTATCGCGCCTGCGGGTACAGGTACTCGGCGAAACGCCCAAGGCTAGCAAACGCCGCAAGGACAAAACGAATGGATAAACTCAGCCTGCTCGGCCTCGTGCTCGGACTTACGGCGATTGTCGGCGGCCAAATCCTCGAAGGCGGGCACATTGGGTCACTGCTCCAGCCAACGGCCCTACTGATTGTGGGTGGAGGAACACTTGGAGCCATCCTGTTACAAACCCCCTCGACCGTCTTTTTACGCGGCTTGAAGATGGCAAAATGGGTCTGGATTCCACCTCTGATCGAACAAAAGAAACTGATTGATCAAATTGTTTACTGGAGCCACTTATCCAGAAAAGAAGGTTTACTGGCACTTGAAAACCAGATTCCCGGTATCAAAGATGATTTTGTCAGAAAAGGCCTGCAACTGCTGATCGATGGTGCCGATCCGGAAAGACTCCGCGATGTTCTCGACGTCGAAATTTCCGCATTTGAAGAAGAATGGCGCAACGCTGCCAAGATATGGGAATCGGCGGGCGGATATTCGCCAACAATCGGGATCCTCGGTGCCGTCATGGGCCTGATCCACGTGATGGAAAATCTTTCCGACCCGACCAAACTCGGCGCGGGGATTGCCGTTGCCTTCGTCGCAACCATTTACGGCGTCGGCCTTGCCAACCTAGTTTATCTACCGATAGCGGGAAAACTCAAACACTATATTGCCCGCCTGGTCGCTGTTCGTGAAATGCTCGTCGATGGATTGACAGGAATCGCCGTCGGGGACAATCCAAGAATCATCGAAAGTCGCCTGCGTGGCTACGTCCGCCAATGAGGAAAAGAAAGCGCCACCAGGAAGAGCAGGAAAATCACGAACGCTGGCTCGTGTCTTACGCTGATTTTATTACCCTGCTTTTCGCTTTCTTTGTCGTGATGTACGCAATTTCCTCGGTCAACGAAGGAAAATATCGCGTCCTGTCGGACTCTTTGGTTAGCGCATTCAAAAATACACAAACCCAGACAGGCGGCAAACCGGTAGTAATTGTCCAGGGAACACCGATTCAGCCTCCAGCGCCGCTGCCGGTACCGGCAATCAACCCCGAACAACAGCCGGAAAATGAGCAAAAAGCAAAAACAAAACAAAAAATGAAAAGCGTGGCCAGTGAAATCATGAAGGCACTACAGCCACTAGTTGCCGAGGGTAAAGTCAAGCTATTGGAAACAAGCCGCGGAGTGACCATAGAAATCAACGACAGCATTCTATTTCCACCTGGACAGGCAAAACTCCAACCTCTTTCTGTCACTGCCCTAGGGGCTCTCGCCCAGGTACTCGCCAATTCGGATTTTCCCGTCACTATCGAAGGCCACACTGACAATACACCGATAGCAACTCCTCAGTTTCCATCGAACTGGGAACTATCGGCGATGCGCGCCACAACGGTACTACGCCTATTCAACGATTCAGGAGTTAGCGCGGAACGTCTAACCGCAATCGGCTACGGAGAAACACGCCCATTGGAAACAAACACAACTCCGGAAGGACGTGGGCGCAACCGCCGAGTAAGCATCTTGATCGACTCGAATCGCGCAGAAGAAGGGCGCGACATCACTGAAATCGGGAAATAGAACAGAAGCAAAGTTTTAAGCAGAATCAACTAAGCGTCGCGCAGCAAATGGCGACGCAGTGCCGCCTCGGTTGTAAAGGCCCAACTCGTTGTGATTTTGCAAGAGAACCCCAAGCGCAGCGCTAGTTTTTTGCTGGTATGCCGCTATCAAAGCCCCGTTCAACTCATGCTGTGCATGTGCCAGGGTAATTACCTCAAGTAACTGCTCCCAAGCCTCATCAAGCTGAGTCAAGCCTTCCGGCGCCACTAAAAAAGATCGCTCCCCATCTTTCGCGGGGACAATATTCAAGCGTGAAAACAGCTCCAAGCGCTCCGCTTCAATCGCGTGCAGGGCATTCATAGCGCCCTGCTTTTGCTGAATTATCAGCTCTAAAGCATCGGCATCGCCATTATTCAGGACTCGCTCCTCTTCCTTGAGCAATGCAAGAAAATCCGCGACCAGCGCAGTCTCACGCAAAACCAAGCTGAGCGATGAATCCTGCTTATTTTCCATGAGCCAATAGTTCCTTGGCCATCGTCAACAAGCGCTCGCTGATCGCAGATGAGTTAATGGAGAAGCTCCCCTGGGCAATTGCTGCCTTGATACTCTCGACTCTTTCGGCGTTGAACTCACCGGCTCCCGAAGTTCGCAACTCTGAAGAACTTCCAAGGCTAACCTTGGGACTAGCTTGAAGTGAGGACGAATCTTGTGACCTAGCAAGCTTCGGAGTGCTAGAAGATGCGGGAGAATACTTGTAGGCGGAATCGATTTTCATAATTATCAACCTGAAACGCTAAGGCACGTAAGGGATAACGACAGCTTGCCGGATAACTTTAGCGTTGGCCTCATCCGCCATTTAGAACAAGAGGGTCTCACCCCTCTTGTTTTTTACTGCTCGGTGACATGAACACAACTTAAGCAAACTCTAGGGAACGCATACTGCCAACCTCCGGGTGCTGCCCGAGATCAGCAAGCAATTCCTTCATGTCCAAGATCAACACAATCTGACCATTGGAAAGCGTTGTAACGCCGGCCACCCCCTTTGGGCGGAAATCTTCCAGAGACTTGATCACTGCATCGTCTCGACCGGCAAAGCTATCGACACCCAAAATAAAACTTCTTTCAGCTGTCTGCATGAAGACGCCGTACTCCGGGTACTTTGCCAGCGGCCATCCGAGCAGGCGGGCCAGGGAAATAACCGGCAGCACTTCACCGCGAACCACCAGCGTTTCCTTTCCACCCACCTCCTGAATTCTCGCTTGCTCAATCGGCAAGATTTCACGCACCAAGGACAACGGCAATGCGAACGGCTGATCGCCAAGCAAGACAAGGAGGACTGGCAAAATAGCCAAAGTCAGCGGCAAAGAAATAATGAAGACAGAGCCCTTGCCCGGCTCAGAACGAATCTCGATGGATCCATTCAATTTCTGGATGTTAGTCTTAACAACATCCATGCCCACACCCCGCCCAGAGACATCGGAAATCTGGGTTTTGGTGGAAAAACCTGGAAGAAAAATCAGATTCAAACTCTGACGTTCATCGAGAGTATTCGCCTCTTCTTCCGAAATCAAACCTTTTTCTACAGCTTTAGCGCGAATCCGCTCGGCACTCATCCCGCGCCCATCATCAGCAATGATGAGTACGATATGATCCCCCTCTTGCCGCGCCTCCAATCGGACCAGGCTTTTCGCCGGCTTGCCCGAAAGCTGGCGCTCGTTAGGCATTTCAACGCCATGATCAACGGCATTCCGGATCAAGTGAATGAGAGGGTCCGCCAGATCCTCGATCATGGTTTTATCAACCTCAGTCTCTTCACCGGCCAGCACCAATTCGACGTCTTTACCCAACTGCCGGGCCAAATCTCGAGCAATACGCGGATACTTCTGGAAAAGACGGCCGATGGGCTGCATCCGGGTCTTCATCACAGAATTCTGCAAATCTGAGACCAGAAGATCCAATTGACTAACCGCCTGATCTAATGCGTGTAGTGTCTCGGGATCATTCTTCCCGGCAAGGATATCGGCACGCAAGCTGGTCAAACGGTTTTTGGTCAAACCGATTTCACCCGACAGGTTGAGCACTTGGTCAAGGCGGGCGGTATCGACACGAATAGTATTTTCACGCCCCCGATCATCTGTTCTGCGGGCAGTAGAAGAACCTGCCGGGCGATCGCCACCACGGCGGCCATAAGGCGATGCGGGCTGAGCCGTTGCAACTGCCGTACCTGGAGCATCTGAAACAACCGGGGATGCGATATCTTCAACTACAGAACTAGCTACCGGATTAAGCTCACCCGATACAGGTACCGCCGCCCCGCTCACAGCAGAGTGGAGAGCCTCCCAATTTGGCTCGGAAGTACGGTCCAGAGGAGAATTACATGCCGAGGCTTCTGGAGCCGCCTGCTTGGGCGCAGCCCCAGGTGATGCCGGCATCTCGCCATTCAAGGCCCCCTGCAGCGCTACAATTACTTGGGGATCAGCCGCCTGGGGCTGGACAGACTGCGCCAACTCCCCAAACATATCGCGAACCCCTTGCGTGGCAGCCATGATGACATCCATCAACTCCGGGTTCAAATCCAATTCGCCGTTGCGCAAGCGGTCGAAGAGATTTTCAGTCAAGTGGCAGAGCGTAACCAGCTCCGTTGCATTTAAAAAACCGGCACCGCCCTTAATTGTATGAAACCCGCGAAAAATATCATTCAACAAACCGCGGTCATCGGGAGTTTTTTCAAGGTCGACCAGCTTATTATCAACATCGGACAATAGATCATGAGCCTCCTGCAAAAAATCCTGAAGCAGATCCTCCATCCCGGAAAAATCACTCATTTTTGCCCCCTTTAAAAACCAAGACTCTCAAGCAGATCATCAACCTGTTCCTGGTTGACCACAACATCGTTGCGACCTTCTGCATTGATCACCGGGCCATTCATTAAACTCTCAACTTCTTCAGTACGCTTTGTTTCAGGCACTACCTGAAGGAGCACTTTCATCAAGCCGCCTTCCAACTCCTGTGCCAAAACCCCAATTTTCTTGATTACCTGCCCAGTTAAATCTTGAAAATCCTGAGCCATCATGATTTCAGTCAACTGGGCATGCAATATGGCCGTTTTTTGTTGCATGTCCTGCCGAAGAAAGCGACGAGTCTCTTCTGCAAGGGCCTTGAATTCCACCACACTCAACTTATTTTCGAAGAGCAAATCCCATCGATTGGCCAGGATATTGGTTGAGCTATTGAGATCATCAACCACCGGGACAGCCACATCGGTTGCATTCAATACCTTGCAGGCTGCCTGCTCCGTCAAGTTGGCGACATAAGCGAGACGGTCCTTGGCATCAGGAATCGCCGATACAGTCTTTTCAAGAAGCTTGTCATAACCCAAGCCACAGATTGTGTCGTGCAAAGAGCGCGCCATTTGCCCAATCTGATTGAACACCACCTCTTGCTTTGGCCAAGCATCAGAATCTGCCGCCATACCTTCCGGCAACAAACCATCCGCAGCCAGTTTGTCCTGCTCAGGAACGGCAGTAGAAAAACTATCAAAAAGATCCTGCAACTCATCGCTATCGCCAGTACTGGCAATGCTGCTTGCAGCTACCTGCTTCGTACTAGGTTTAGTACTTGGCTCCACTGCAGCAGAGGTTGTTGCCGCAATAGAATCAAACAATGCCTCTAGATCTGGAGTATCGTTGGTTGCAGTCATTAAATACTCCTCTTAAGCCTTACCCATTTTCTCGAAAATCTTTGTCAGCTTCTCTGAGAGAGTTCCGGCAGTAAAAGGCTTGACAATATAACCACTAGCCCCCGCTTGAGCTGCTGCGATGATGTTTTCCTTCTTCGCTTCTGCAGTAATCATCAAGACAGGCAAATGCTTCAAGTGCGGAGTTGAACGAATCGTCTGCAATAGCGTCAACCCGTCCATGTTTGGCATATTCCAATCCGTAACAACAAACTCGAATCCGCCTGCCTGAAGCTTTTGTAGGGCAATAGCACCATCCTCTGCTTCATCGACATTCGTAAACCCCAATTCTTTGAGCAGATTTCGAACAATTCGGCGCATGGTGGAAAAATCGTCAACAACCAAAAACCGCATTTTAGGATCAGCAGCCATCTAACACTCCAAACTTACATACACCACGTTACCGAGATCTCACCGCTCAAGCAGAGGACGAAGAGTATCAGCAAGCGCTTCTGCATCGAATTTTGCTACGTATGCATCAACGCCAACAGACTTGCCCATCGCCCTGTTTGCTTCTGACGACAGCGAGGAATGCATTACGACGGGAACCCCATCAAAACGGGGATCGGCTTTAATATTTTTTGTGAGCACATAGCCGTCCATTTCAGGCATTTCAGCATCGACAAGAATAAGACGAATCTCGTCACGCATATTGATCCCAACTTGTTGCGTGTGAGCCGCAATGCCTTGCAAGCGAGTCCACGCCTCCATGCCATTGGTCGCATGCTTGTGTCGTACCCCAAGTTTATCCAAAACTTCGGAAATCTTCCGCCTCGCGACAATCGAGTCATCGACGAAAAAAATACTTGCATCGCCATCGACTCGAGCCGGCTGAATGTCGATGATCATCGCCTCTCCAAATGCGTTCGCAAGTATCTGCTCAACATCCAGAATCGAAACCAAACCACCACCCTCAAGCTCAATAACCGCGGTGATCAGCCCCTGATTAGCGGACAATACACTTTCGGGGGCTTTAACTCGATCCCAATCAACACGGATAATTCGATCGACTTCGTGGACCAGAAACCCAAGTGTTCTTTTTGAATACTCGGCAACCATCATGGTTTTACCTAAACCAGGAGGAGTGCCATCAAGCTGTAAAAATGGAGCCAGAGAAAGAACAGGAATTACATTCCCTCGAAGTGAGATCAAGCCCTCAACCCCACGCGGCATATTTGGAGTCTTAGTAATATGAGGAGTACGCCCAACCTCCCTGACTTTAAAAACATTGATTCCAAAAATTTCGCGGGTTCCCAAAGAGAACAACAAAATCTCCATTTTGTTGGACCCGGCAAGACGAGTACGGGCATCTACACCCTCCAACAAATTTCTGCTTTCCACCGCATTCATATGCCTCTGCCTTTGATAGTTTATTTGGCCAGCAACTCAAGCGCTTTACCCAAGCGTCGAGCTAATGTTTCAGACAAACGCTGAGGTTCAAATTTTGGAACGTACTCATCGACACCAACAGACTCACCAAGCTTTTGATTAGACATACCAGAAAGCGATGAATGCATAACAACAGGAACACCGGCAAAACGTGGGTCAGATTTAATTTTCTTTGTCAGGATGTATCCATCCATCTCGGGCATTTCAATATCTGTCAAAACAAGATTAATGAATGAAACAACTGGCTTACCTACCGCAGTAGCATAATTGGCAATTTTCTCCATCTCATCCCACATTTGCCGACCATTTACTGCGGAAACACCTTTTACCCCCATTGCGGCAAGAGTTCGTTCAATCTGTTTTCTGGCCACACTCGAATCATCACAATAGAAAACAGTGGCATCCGGGTTGTCTACCGTAACAACGCCTCTGTACATTATCTCGTGATCAATATTGGTGGTCTCTGATAGGACTTTTTCCACGTCCATCATCATAACCAAACGACCATCTTCGAGCTCGGTCACCGCGGTTACCAGTCCTCCAGTCTGAGCAATCAACATCTCAGGAGGGACCCGCATTTTGCTCCAATCCAACCGCAAAATAGTGTCGACTCCCTCAACCAAAAACCCTTGAGTATGGCCGTTATATTCAGTAACGATCATTATTTCTCGCGGCGAATCTGAGGAGACCCCAGTATACTTTGCCAAATCAATAACCGGCACCAACGAGCCACGCAAACTCACCATTCCCTCAACAGACGAGGGCATTTCAGGAGCAGCCGTTATTTTTGGAGTTCGCATGACCTCACGAACTTTAAAAACATTAATGCCATAGGTCTCACGCCGCCCGGTACGCTGATCTACACCCAAAAAAAACAACAGGATTTCTAATTTATTAGTACCAGCAAGCTTAGTTCTTGCATCGATATTTTTAAGCAGTTCGGACATTGCGACCCTCGCCCCTCAACTCCAAGCATCTATACGATGCCAAACCAAGAAAATCAAAATCAGGATATGGAAAATAGCTTGCCAAAATTGGCAATATCCAATACCTGCTTGACATTCCCCTTTACACCAACCAATGCAACTTCTTTACCAACGCCGTTAAGCTTATCCCTAAGCATTAGCAGCATCCCCAGTGCGGAACTATCCAAGTAGTCAACAGAAGCAAAGTCAACAGTCACCGATCGAACGTCACCATCTGCCACCAAGGGCTCATAAGCCCCTCGAAATTCTCGATGAGTATTGAAATCGAAACGACCACTCAGCTTGATCGTTGCCTTACCGGTGTCTTTAGATACGTTTGCTTGCATGATGAACCCAAAAAAAAACGTTTTACAAGTTTAACTCGTCCATGAGACGCGACAAGTAATAAATGCCTCGGTTAGCGAGCCGCGCACGCCTGCATTACTCGCCTGGCCATCTCGTCCAAGGAACATTGCTCCTCAACAGCACCAATAGCAAAAGCCTCACGTGGCATCCCGTACACTACACAACTCTGCTCATCCTGACCAAAAGTTCTAGCGCCAGCCTGCCTCATTCGCAACAGACCCGCTGCACCGTCTTTGCCCATTCCCGTCAGTATTACACCAATTGCTTTGCTCCCTATCACTGTAGCAGCTGAATCAAAGAGCACATCTACAGCTGGTCGGTGGCGATTCACGGCTGGCGTAGCCAACAACTCGACAAGGTAGCCAACGCTAGTAGCAGCACGTTTAATTTGCATGTGCGAATGCCCTGGTGCAATATAAACCGTACCAGGAGTAACCTTTTCCCCTCCTCTAGCCTCAACGACAGTCGGCGCACATAAGCCATCCAGCCTCCGAGCAAAAGAAGCAGTAAAGGCTTCTGGCATATGCTGAACAATCAGAACAGGAGGGCAATCGGCCGGCAAACCAAGCAGGAATTCTTTGATGGCCTCTGTTCCACCGGTTGACGCTCCAAGGAATATGATTCTCCCCCCCCCTCCTCCGCTCGGCAATACCTTTATCGGCGCAGCTGAGTGAGGAGCAGAAGGAATCAGGCTTGCCGAACGTCGAACTTTTGCCCCTTTTGCAGCCCGGAGCTTTTCAACCAACTCGCTCGCATAATCTTCCATTGTCTGAACGCCATCAGCCCTTGGCTTGCCGATAAAGTCAAACGCACCCAATTCCAGAGCTTTCAATGTGATATCAGACCCAGCCTGCGTGTAGGCTGAAACCATAACAACTGGCATTGGCCGCAACCGCATCAGACGGTCCAAAAATTCCAAACCATCCATCTTTGGCATCTGCACATCAAGCGTCAAAACATCAGGGCTCAGCGCTTTGATCATTTCACGGGCGATTTGGGCATCTGGCGCAGCACCAACGACATCCATATCGCTAGCCTGTGAAATCATCTCGGTAAGTAAACCTCGCATTAGAGCCGAGTCATCAACTACCAAAACCTTCGTCTTCATCGCCTACCGCTACCCCTTCCTACTAGATAAACAATTCAACGTCACCACCTACCGGTTGCTTGGCCAAGCTAGCCTTGTAAGTCTGCTCACGCGTGTACAGCGTATCGTTGTGGACTCTATTCAGCCTTTTGACAAGAACTCGTCCTGAATCAGAAAAATAGTAGACCTTGCGAGGACATGACTCGAGCAAATCCCGAGCCAAAACTGGAATTCCTTCCATCTGAAGATATTCAAGAACAAATTCAGCATTCCTGACGCCTACATTGCTGCTGGATAAGCTAGCCAGGACAGCGCCACCGCCAAATACTTTGGCTTCTAGACGATCCTTTTTTGCCCCTAATTTCAGGAGATGATTAATTAAAACCTCCATCGCATAGGTTCCATAGCGAGCAGAAGTTGTAACCCCTCCTTTGGCACCATCATCAGGAAGCATAAAGTGGTTCATCCCACCAACACCTATTAGAGGGTCACGAATGCAGGCTGCGATACACGACCCCAAAACAGTTACCAACAACACTCCTGTTTTTGAAACAAAATACTCACCGGGAAGAATTTTCGCCGCATCTTTAGCAAAATGCCTATCGTAATATTTATTTGTTGCAAAATGTTCATCTTGCATGCTATTCGACATAGCTCACCCCACTTTCCCTATCGGTGCATACACCGTTTTACCAAGGGAGCGAAATAAGTTTGCTGCATGCAAAAAACTTTCCGAGTGTCCAGCAAAAAGCAATCCGTCACTATTCATCAAGGGATGAAATTTATGGAGTATCTTATACTGCGTTGGCTTATCGAAATAAATCATAACATTTCGACAAAAAATAACATCTAATCCAGAGGGAACAGAATACGACGGATCCAGTAAATTAATACGCTTAAAATCGACCATCCCTCGTACCTCGGGACGCACTGCAACCAAGCCTTCCTGTGCCCCAGTACCTTTGAGAAAAAATCGCTTCAGTCTGTCTTGCGATAGTTTTGAGACACGATCAAAAGAGTAAACAGCTTTTTTTGCAACTTCTAAAACATTAGTATCCAAATCTGACGCAACGATACTAACTGACGAAGAGGCACTACCGAGTGCCTCAAGAACTGTCATAGCGATTGAGTAAGGCTCTTCACCAGTCGATGCAGCAGAGCACCAAATGCGGATATTTTTTCTGCCGACCACTTTTTTTAAATGATCTGCCAGAATTGGAAAATGGTGTGACTCCCTAAAAAAAGAGGTCAAGTTAGTCGTCAGGGAATTAACAAAACGCTCCCACTCATCCCCCTTACTTTTTTCCAATACATCAAGATATTCACAAAAACTTCTAGCTCCCGTAGCTCTCAACCTCCGAGCCAGACGGGAATAAACCATATCCTGCTTTACCGGCGAAAGAGATATACCTGCGTGCTGATAAATTAGTTTTCGAACACGATCAAAATCAGCTGCAGAAAAGCTAAACTCGCGACCCGCAGGTGGAAGCCTTGATTCTTCCATTACCCCCCCTCAAATCGAATTAAATACATAAAATAAATTCGATCAAAAATAAATACTAATCAACAACCTGCTCTATCAACTCCATGTCGGCACTCGTCATCAAGCGCTCTATATCGGTAACAATCAGCATTCGCTGCTCAAGCGAAACCAAGCCAAGAATATATTTAGTATCAAATGTTCCAGAAAAATCCGGTGCCGGCCTGATTTGACCGGGAGTTAGCGAAATGACATCGGAAACACTGTCGACAACCACGCCAACTACCCGCCTGGCGATGTTCAAAATAACGACAACAGTAAAGGGAGTATACTCAATGTTCCCCAAACCAAATTTTATTCTTAAGTCAATAATTGGGACAATTGTGCCACGCAAATTAATTACCCCCTTTATAAAAACGGGCGCATTTGCAATGAGTGTCGGGGGTTCATAGCCACGAATTTCCTGGACCTTAAGAATATCGATAGCGTATTCTTCACTTCCCAAAGTGAAAGTCAAATACTCACTCGAAACTTGCTCCTCGTCTGTCATTGGGTTTGGAGCCTGACTAATTATTTCCATTTCTGCGCCTCATGATTTAAGCAGCAATTTGGATACTAGATTTGGCCATTTCTGCAACTGCAGAAACATCCAAAATCAAAGCCACATGTCCGTCACCCATTATGGTTGCACCCGACACGCCGGCAACACGACGATAATTTGCTTCTAGGCTTTTAATCACGACTTGATGCTGTCCGACTAATGCATCAACGAATAGTGCGGCTTTTGTGCCATCTGCCTCAAGGACCACCATAATCCCCTGCGTCAGCATCTTCCATTTTGATTTTAGACCAAATATTTCATGCAGTACGACAACCGGCAAGTATTCGCCTCTAACTTGAATAACCCTAGCCTGGTTCGATAGCGTCTTGATATCTCCAAGCTCCGGCTGCAAAGACTCAACAACATATGACAAAGGAAGAATATAAGTCTGATCGCCGACTGCGACGGACATTCCATCGAGAATTGCGAGAGTAAGAGGTAATCGAACGGTTATGCGAGTACCGACCCCAAGCATCGAGTCGATCTCGACACGCCCTCCCATTGATTGAATATTTCTTCTTACGACATCCATCCCAACCCCACGCCCCGACACATCTGTAATTTGATCTGCAGTAGAAAATCCTGCCTCAAATATCAGATTGAAAACCTCGGAGTCTGTCATTTGATCGGAAGCTTGCATGCCTTTTTCTCGGGCCTTGCTTAATATTTTATTTCGATGCAGGCCAGCACCATCATCTCCAACCTCAATGACAATATTTCCCCCTTGATGGTAGGCCTTCAAAGTGATGGTACCGACTGGATTTTTTCCAGCGGAGATTCGATTGGCCGGACTTTCTATTCCATGGTCAAGGCTATTCCGAATCAAATGAGTTAAAGGATCTGCAATTCTTTCAATTAACCCTTTATCAAGTTCAGTAGTTTCACCGGAGGTCTTTAGTTCAACCTGTTTCCCCAGCTTGCCAGACAAGTCTCGAACTACCCGCGGAAATCTTGAAAATACAAAAGATATCGGCATCATTCGAATTGACATTACCGACTCTTGTAAATCCCGGGTATTTCTTTCTAATTGAGCCAATCCATTTGCCAGCCCTTCAGGGGCCTCTTGTGACATCAAAGATGCGGTTTGTAGCAACATTGCTTGAGTGATCACAAGTTCACCCACAAGATTTATCAGCTGATCAACTTTTTCAACACTTACTCGGATCGATGAGTCACCACTTGCCGCTACACCACTTAGTACTGATCGAGAAGCCCGGGGTTCGCCAGAGTTCGCTAACTTAGTTATCTCCGGAACAAACTCCTTGCCAGAATCTGAGGCAGGCAATTCGGAGGATGAAGCATCCGGCATCGGATTTTTGATTTCGTTATCATCAGAAGTGCGCTCTAATGGAACAAAAAACCCAAAACCACGCGAATCATCTTCTAAATTGCTCCCAACACCAGACTGGATAGGACAATTTTCAGTTTCCCCTATATCATTAAAAAAACCGTACCCAACATTTTCTTCTTGCTCTTCTGACAAAAGATCTTTACTAGGAGCCCCATCTCCCAAAGTAATGCCAATCGCTGGTAAATCATCAAAAAAACCATACCCTTCATCAGCTTGGGTAGGACTACTCTCGCTCTGCTGAACAGCGCTAGGTATCGTCTCAAATAATCCGTAACTATCGTCTGTTTCAAACTCCGCCTGCTCGAACAAACCAAAGGAGTTATCGATGGGTAAACTATTCTGGTCGTTAGAAATTCGCCATGCACCACTGTCGGCTATAAAATCCACCTGCTCAGTAAATGACTCAGGAGCAACAGTTGTATGAAATTTTATGCGCCAAAACCCGCCACCTATTTCTTGGTTTTCTTTTTCTGGCCGGCTGATTACTTCAACTTTGCCCATAGAATTTAATTCTGCAAGCAAGTACTCTACTGCTCCGTTAGCTAACGAAGCGGCATTAGGAACGAATTGGATGTCAAAAATATTATTGCTATTTACAGGCAATTGCACATCGAAAGATGCACCAGAAGCAGAGTCAGACCTACCAGCCTCTATCTGTGACTCATTTCCATCCAAATTTGAGGATAGCTGGCGTAATTTATTACAAATATCCACCACCAGAGTTTCATCAACCGAACCCTGGCCCTGGTGCGCCTCCAGCATGTTTCGTAGCAGGTCGCCAGCCTCAAGAAAAGCATCAACCATCTCTTCTCGAAGGATCAATTCCTGTTTGCGAATTTTATCGAGCAAATTTTCTAAAATATGCGTCGTGTCGGCCAGATCAGCAAAGCCAAACGTACCAGCACTTCCCTTTATCGAGTGAGCGGCACGAAAAATTGCATTTAATTGCTCAGCATCTGGATCGGATACATCCAACTCAAGCAACAATGCTTCCATATTTGCCAAGTGCTCAGCAGACTCTTCAAAGAACACTTGATAAAACTGTGTCATATCAATGGCCATAACCACCTCTGACGTTCACCGGACTCATAGATTGGTGAAATAGCCACGTTTTGCCGTGCCATGTTCACATGCAAGCACAAGTTATCCAATAACTTTTTTAACGACTTCAATCAATTTCTGGGGGTCAAATGGCTTAACTAACCAACCAGTTGCACCGGCAGCTCGCCCCTGAGCTTTCATTGCATCAGAAGACTCGGTTGTTAGCATCAAAATCGGTGTTTTTGCGAACTGAGGCTGAGCTCGTAAATTTTTGATCAGCGTAAGGCCATCCATACGCGGCATATTCTGATCAGTCAGCACTAAGTTAATAGTTTTTGTCTTGGCCTTTTCCAGACCATCCAAACCATCAACAGCTTCAACGACATCATAGCCAGCGCTTTTAAGAGTAAACGAAACCATTTGTCGAATAGAAGCAGAATCATCTACTGCCAAAACCGTCTTTGCCATAACGACCTCATCATTTAATTATTTAAAACAGCTCAACTTCACCACTTGCAAAACCTGTCTGTGCCACAGGATTTTTAGCTACCGATCGATGCAATAGCTCAAATCGCCCAGCCTGCAAAACGATATGCCTTTGGATGTTATCCAACGCATTGAGTGTATCACCAAGAGAGAGGGTCTTTCCCATAACCTCCGCCATTTCTGCCTCATCCTTAAGTACGGCTCTTAGCAACTCCACTCGCTTGCCAGTATGCTCAAGCAGCTGGGTGACCATATCCTGAAACTGGAGAGACAAAACTGCATTCCCCACCGCTGTCGATACATCTTCTGCGATCACGTTGAGCTCAGCGACTGCATTCCCCGTTATCTCGTTCATCGCCTCTATGCCTGCCATCGCGTGTTCAACATCAGTTTTTGATGTCAACGCGAAAGTCATATCCTGTGCAGCCATCCGGTTAATCGCCAGCTCAGCCTCATCAACGCTGTCCTGCATCTTTGTCAAAGAGTTTCGAATTTGCAAACTGAAGTGCGCAGTCCTACCCGACAGGTCCCGTACTTCATCCGCGACAACCGCGAAGCCCCGCCCTGCCTCCCCTGCGCGAGCTGCTTCGATGGCGGCATTGAGTGCCAATAAATTAGTTTGCTTAGAAATTCCTTCTATTTCTCCAAGCATTCCCTTCACTTCGCGCATTTGCGTAGTTATTTTATCGGTGAGTTCAACCAATGACATTGCTGTTCGTGAGTTTTCTATAACACTGTCGACAAACTGGCGCAAGGTACTGGATGTCTTTGAGGCAAAATCTTCAAATTGCCTGACCGATGAATCATTGGCACCTCTTGCTGTAATTCTCAGACCTATTTCATTTTGCTTGCTAGAGAGAACTGCCAAATACTGAAAACTACCTATAAGCTTCTCAATTGCCTCAGAAAAAATATTCCGTACCCGAATATTTTCCTCCTCAATTGAGTCCAACTGCGCAGCCAATACTACAGATACTTGATTAATAGCCTCCGCGCAATGTTTTAATGCACCATTAACATCGACATCACACTGAAGCAAATAATTTCCGGGATTGCCACTAGAAGACTGCAGCCCACAATTCCAAAAATATAGAGCCCCAAAAACTCCAAAAAAATACATGCTGGCACCCAAAGCAGAGTAGTAAGTAACATTTAAGTACGCAAGAAAAATATAACTCACCACTACCACAGCCAAGATAGCAACATGCCGAATGCTCAAAAGCTTCTCCTCAAAAATAACATTTATTTCTACTATTGAGCGACTTTACTTTCTTCTATAATCTCTTCGCCCGAATACTCGGACTCTGGCCCTACCTCAGCCAAGATTGATTGCTCTGTTTTTTGATTTAGCACGACAATGCTTATTCGCCGGTTAACCGGGTTTAGCGGATCATTTTTGTCGAACAACACGGTTGAAGCCAAGCCTACAACGCGCAAGACCTTGCCTTCATCCATTCCACCTGCTATCAATTCCCGCCGCGACGCATTCGCGCGATTAGCAGAAAGCTCCCAATTTGTATAACCAACTGCACCAGCTGAGAACTGAGCGGCATCGGTATGGCCTGCCAAACTAACTCTATTGCTCACACCGTTTAAAAGCATCCCAATTTTTCGCAACAAGTCTTTCGCATATGGCTTCAAATCAGAGCTACTTAAATCAAACATCGGCCTATTTTGCTCATCAACAATTTGTATACGCAACCCCTCTGCTGTTATATCCAAAAGCAGCTGCTTTTTAAACTGCGACAGCTGGGGGGTTTTTTCAATGAGCTTCTCTATTTCACCTTTCAGGGCTTCAAGTCGCTCTTGCTCTTTTTTTCTAAATTCCATTTGCAGCTCTTTTTCCTTACTGGGGTTGATTGTCTTTTTGCCCTCAACCTCGCCCCTTTTTACCTGGCCACTCTGTCGAGATAAATCGCGCCCCCCCCCCTGAATAATACTTGTCGCATCACCGGAGCCACTCCCTCCGCGATTTGCAATGAGCAATGGATTTTGAAAAAAATCGGCTATGCCTTGCAAATCACCTTTTGCGGTCGAACCCAATAGCCACATCAGCAGAAAAAATGCCATCATTGCTGTTACAAAGTCGGCATAGGCAATTTTCCAAGCCCCGCCGTGGGCTCCTCCCGCAACAACTTTTTTTCGCTTTATGACTATAGGGCGAGTCGAATCATCGCTCATAAAATATCTGCCTTACAAATTGGCTTACTTGCCTTTTCTCGCCTTTAGCTCTTCTTCCAACTCACGAAAAGTCGGACGCACATGGGAGTCCAGCGTTTTTCTACCAAACTCAACTGCAACTTGAGGAGCATAGCCAGACATAGAGGCTAATAACACCATTTTTATACATTGATATATTTTTGACCCTTCGTGAGCTTTCTGATCAAGAAGGCCGGCAATTGGCGCCACAAAACCATAAGAAATCAGAATCCCCAGGAAAGTACCCACCAGCGCACCACCGATCATTTTTCCAAGAACGGCCGGTGGCTGGCCTACTGAACCCATAACGTTCACAACCCCCATCACAGCGACAACAATACCAAACGCGGGGGTTGCATCACCAACCTTGCTAACAACGTGCGCTGGCTCTACAGCCTCGTGATGATGCGTTTCCAATTCAACATCCATCAAACTTTCTATTTCCACTGTATTCAGGTTACCACCAACCATCATTCGTAAATAGTCAGTCACAAACTCCATGATGTGGTGATCACTTTGTATCGCTGGATATTTACTGAAAATCGGACTTCCATCCGGATTTTCGACATCCCCTTCAATTGACATCAAACCTTCTTTTCTTACTTTCGACAAAATCTCGAATAACATTGCCAACGCATCAATATAGAATGCTTTGTTAAACTTTGAGCCTTTAAGTACACCGGGCAAAGCTCCAACAGTCGCCTTAATAACTTTAATATCGTTGCCAGCAACAAAACCACCGATTGTTAAGCCAACAATAGCAACATACTCTGTCGGAACCCAGAGGGCCAGGAGACTCCCGTGAATCGCATAGGTGCCAAGCGATGCCCCCAAAATAATCACATAACCGACAATAAGAAACATGTGCAATCCCCAAAGTTTGCTACGGCAAGTAGCAAGCTGCCGCATATACAGGTTGTATTGTATCCAGAGGGCCTCTACTAAAGCAAAACAACATCACAGTTTTGCACACCATCTGACACAAAAGAGGCATCACCTGCCCTTTCGCCCAACACAATCCATGTGAGTCCCGGCCCCGAGCTTTAAGCCCAACCCATTCCGACAACAAGGCAGAAAGCGGCGAAGAAGCCGATCAAGGAACGAGAGATTGCTCGCAAAGTAGCAAAAGCTTCTGTGCAGGTTGCTGCGCTATGTCACAAACACATCCCATCAGCCAATATCGCACCACTCGTCCCTACATCAGCCATGCAGATCCTCGCAGGCTATCAGATAAAGCAAAAAAAAAGCCCTTGGCAGCAAAACTGCCAAGGGCTTTTTTATCAAATTGCGCCTACTTATTTTGTCCGATTTCTTCTTCAATTTTTCCTGCATACATTTTGCCCATGATGACCCCAATGACCACCACGCCAACAATTACCGCAAGACTCATCAGACCAATATCGCTGCCAAACAACAATTCCCAAGCCATTGGGTTACCTCCCAGTAACGAAAAAAATTACTTCTTTGCCGACAAACGAAGCGTCTCTTCTGAATCCACACTCCACTCCCCGTGCAACCGCCATCTCGCACCAGGATCTTCGATTGTGACGATCCAGCGTCCAGCGAGCTCTTCAGCCAACTTTCCAGAGTAGAACCCCGGCGCTTCCATTGTCACTTTTACGATCTGATCTTGCCCTGCCCGCGTTGGATGGGAAAATTTGACAGCCATCTCGGGCGGCATCGCAGTTGCTTCGCTTGCAGCCAAAAGCAGTCTGATACTTATCCCTGATCGCATCAAATCGGCAGTCAAACCCAAAGTAGAGGCCTGCTGATCACGATGCAGTCGCTGATTAACTGCCAATCCCTGCTTGTAATAGTCATCGACCACCAAGCCATCATTGCTCACGACAGCCAACCACACTGTGACCGCACCTGCAATGATCACAAATGCGGGCCCGGCGATCAGTAGCCAAGGCCAGCGCTGTTTGTACCAAGGAACAATCTGGGAATCAATCAACATCAGGTCCGCGAAATAAAGGTATCAAAATTTTTTGCATACCGAAGCCACCTTTTCAGCTTGGGTATACAGCGACAGACAGTGATTTCGAACACCAGCCCGGGGTAGCCCCCCGGGCTGGCAAGCAAACCAACTTTACTTTGCAACCTGCCCCAAACTCAGGACATATGCCGACAGCAGATGCACCTTGGCATCACCGAGAAACTCCTTCCAGGCAGGCATCTTATTCTGACGACCATTGGTGATGGTTTCAGTAATCGTTGCCTCGGAAGAGGAGTAGAGCCAAACCTTATCGGTCAGGTTCGGAGCACCCAGTGCTTGCATGCCAGTGGCTTCCGGACCGTGACAGCCCGAACAGCCGGCAGAGCCAAATGCTTCCTTACCTTTAGCCGTACGCACGGAATCGTTCGGCAAGCCGGACAAGGAGCGCACGAAATTGGCCAGATCCTTGATCGTATCAGCACCCAAGTGAGCATGCGGAGGCATTACACCCATACGGCCGTTTGCAATCGTCTCTTTAACCTGCTCAGGCTCACCGCCATACAGCCAATCTGCATCCGTAAGGTTCGGAAAGCCTTTTGCGCCCCGAGCATCAGCACCGTGGCACTGCATACAGTAAGTCATGTACAGGCGCTTACCCATTTCCATGGCTTGCTTATCGGCTGCCACAGCTTTGAGATCCATTGCCAAGTACTTATCGAAAAGAGGCTTAACCGCTGCATCCACCTTTTCGACTTCTGCCTTGTGCTGACCGACAGACGTCCAGTTCAACACCCCCTTGAAGTTACCAAGGCCCGGGAATAGCACCAAGTACACCAAGGCAAAAACCACGGTGATGACGAACATCCAGCTCCACCATTTCGGCATTGGGTTGTTGTACTCCTCAAGAGTCTCATCCCAAACATGCCCCATGGTTTTACCGGGGGTAAACGTTGCCTTACCCTGCACAATCAGAAGAACCGCACAAGCGAGAATACTCGCCAACACGATCACGATCACGTACAGGTTCCAAAAATCGCTAACGAAGTCGCTCATTTGCTTTCCTTTTTTTCAGCGCTTTGAGGAGGGATTATCTCCCTCCCGTTCATCCTGATCTGCGAACGGCAGATTCGCAGCCTCTTCAAAACCTTGCTTGCTGGTTCTACCGTAAGCCCAAGCAACAATTGCGAGAAAACAGAGCAAGCCCGCAACAGTTACCACCGAGCGCAGATCATTGATGTCCATGGCCATTTACTTGGTGTTCTTAAGTGCAGTACCCAAGCCCTGCAGGTAGGCAATCAAAACATCCAATTCGGTCTTGTCGCCAATGGCTGCCTTAGCTCCTTTGATTTCCTCATCGGAGTAGGTCGGCAAGCCGCGTACATTGGCATAGGTGCGCATCACGTCCATCTTTTTCTCGATGTCCACACCAACCGTATCTTTCGCCTTGGTCGTTGCCAGCCACGGGAAGGCAGGCATGTTCGACTCGGGAACAACGTCACGGGGGTTGATCAGGTGAGCGCGCTGCCATTCGTCAGAATAACGACCGCCAACACGATGCAAGTCCGGACCGGTACGCTTAGATCCCCACTGGAACGGGTGATCGTAGACATATTCACCGGCAACAGAGTAGTGACCGTAACGTTCGGTTTCTGCGCGGAACGGGCGAATCATCTGCGAATGGCAGTTGTAGCAACCTTCGCGCAGATAGATATCACGACCGGCAAGGCTAACCGCATCGTAAGGCTTGACCCCTTCGACCGGCGTCGTAGTCGACTTCTGGAAGAAGAGAGGAACGATCTCAAGCAAGCCCCCCCAGACAACGACCAGCAAGGTCAGGATGATCAGGAGCGGTACGCTTTTTTCGATTTGTTCGTGCTTAATCATTGTTCTTTACCTCTAATCAAGCGTGATGACCGGCCGGAGCGATGACCGGCATGTCTTCCGTCTTGCCACCCGCCATGGTCTTGAACATGTTGTAGGCCATGATCACCATACCGGACAGGAACAGGGCACCGCCCAGAACACGAATCGCCCAGAACGGATAGGAACCCTTGACCGATTCGACAAAGCTGTAGGCCAGAGTACCGTCAGCGTTAACTGCACGCCACATCAGGCCCTGCATCACACCGGCAATCCACATGGAAGCAATGTAAAGAACCGTACCGATGGTTGCGATCCAGAAGTGGGTCGTCACCAGCTTGGTGCTGTACATCTCGGTTTTGCCGAACAAACGGGGCAGCAGGTAGTAGATGGAGCCGATCGAAACCATGGCAACCCAACCAAGCGCGCCGGAGTGTACGTGGCCGACGGTCCAGTCGGTGTAGTGCGACAACGCATTGACCGTCTTGATCGACATCATCGGACCCTCGAAGGTCGACATGCCATAGAAGGACAGGGAGGTGATCAGGAACTTCAGAACGGGGTCATCGCGCAGCTTATGCCAAGCGCCGGACAACGTCATGATGCCGTTGATCATGCCACCCCAGGACGGAGCAAGCAAAATCAGGGAGAAGATCATACCGACGGACTGGGTCCAATCAGGCAGCGCAGTGTAGTGCAGGTGGTGCGGACCGGCCCACATGTAGGTGAAAATCAGCGCCCAGAAGTGCACCACCGACAAGCGATAGGAGTAAACCGGACGACCAGCCTGCTTCGGAACGAAGTAGTACATCATGCCCAGGAAGCCGGCAGTCAGGAAGAAGCCGACGGCATTGTGACCATACCACCACTGAATCATCGCGTCCTGCACACCAGCGTAAGCGGAGTAGGACTTGGTGAAGGTCACCGGCAGAGCAGCACTGTTACCGAGGTGCAGCAGGGCGACAGCAATGATGAAGGCACCAAAAAACCAGTTGGCAACATAGATGTGCGAAACTTTGCGGACTGCGATGGTGCCGAAGAACACGACCGCGTAGGACACCCAAACCAGGGTGATCAGAATGTCGATCGGCCACTCCAGTTCTGCGTACTCCTTGCCACTGGTAATCCCCAGGGGCAGCGTAACAGCAGCCAGAACGATGATCAGCTGCCAACCCCAGAAGGTGAACGGAATCAGCGGACCGCCCCACAGACGGGTATGACAGGTGCGCTGCACAACCCAGTAGGACGTAGCGAAGAGAGCACAGCCGCCAAAAGCGAAAATAACTGCATTGGTATGCAGCGGACGCAGGCGACCAAAGTGCAGCCAGGGACCGATATTCAGTTCCGGCCACACCAACTGCGCAGCGATGATGACACCGACAAGCATGCCGACGATGCCCCAGATGACGGTCATGACGGCAAATTGCCGTACGACCTTATCGTTATATGTGGTTTGCGTTCCAGACATGAACCCACCTCTCGTTAATGAAAAAACGGATGCCCACCTCCCTGATGCCAAGGGGGCACTTGAAAGCGGATGGTATTCTAGATTACTTGGGGCGTTTTGACCTAGATCAACCGACTGAATATCTAGTCCTGATTGCCGATAGGTCTATAAAAAAAACGCCAAAACCGGCATAACTACGGGCCAGGAAAGCAGCGTCCACGGGGGATTCAGTCGTTCAATTCGCAGATGTTCGGCTTGAACGGTAGACAAAAAAAGGGTGCGCCGCAACGCACCCCAACCCCAACAGAGAAACGATGTGAACCCTTTCGGCCTCACCTTTTTCAATCATGCCGGAGCCCCTCAAAAACCGCGTTGACGCAGATCAACCATTTCCCGATTGTTCTTTATCCCGTGCCGTATCCTTGACCGTCGGAAGCGGCTGCGCGTCATCCATCAACACTTTGAAGCCCGGCCCTTCGAGATCGTCGAATTGGCCGCTACGGACCGACCACCAGAAGGCCAACGCAATCCCGAAAACCAGCACCACCGATACCGGTATCAGCAGGTAAACACTTTCCATCAGTCACTCTCCAGTCGCTGGATACGCAATGAATTCAGAACCACCAGCAAGGAGCTGGCAGACATCCCGATCCCCGCCAGCCACGGGGTGACATAGCCGGCAAGCGCCAGGGGCAGCGCCACAAAATTATAGGCAAAGGACCACCACAGGTTTTGCCGAATGACGCGCAGGGTTTTCAGCGCGCGCAGCAAGCCAAAGCGCAAGTGCTGCAGATTTTCCGACAGGAGAACGAAGTCGGACTGGGTCCGTGCCAGTTGCGCCCCCCCGCCCATGGCAATCGATACCTGCGCTTGCGCCAGAACCGGCGCATCATTCACGCCATCGCCGACCATTGCCACAACAGCCCCGCCGGCCTGCAGCCGCTGCACACATTGGTGCTTGCCTTGCGGAGAAACCCCCGCATACACCTCGTCAATCGAAAGTTCTGCCGCCACGCGACGAGCGACCGGCTCGGCGTCGCCGCTGAGCAGGACCACATGGCGACCGGCTCGCAGGAGACTCGCCACCAATGCCTTGGCTTCAGGACGCAACTGATCGCCAATGCGGAAAAGCGCCAGACATCCCGAATCATCAGCCAG
>Ga0074197_1001083_pt1 | contig 25524 bp, 20 predicted proteins | sample EPASupsiteSAE305_FD_64526 | JGI IMG/M metagenome (GOLD analysis project Ga0074197, IMG submission 64526) | Bioremediated contaminated groundwater microbial communities from EPA Superfund site, New Mexico - SAE3-05 reassembly with SPADES | ecosystem: Environmental > Aquatic > Deep subsurface >...
CGGCCGAAATCGACCATGCATGTGGTGACCGAGATCGACCCGGAAAGCGGCGCGCTCCTGGCGTGGAATCCCTACAACACCGAGTTTAGCGACCGGACGGCGTTTTTTGACGTCGACGACAGCAAGCGCACCGTCACCGGCGATCGAACCGAATTCCTGGGACGCAACGGTTCCCTGCGGACGCCCGCCGCCTTGACGCGCACTCGCCTCTCGGGCAAGGTGGGCGCGGCTCTTGACCCATGCGGTGCGATCCAGGTGAGTTTTGACCTGGCGGCCGGGCAGGAGCGTGAAATCGTCTTCAAGCTCGGTGTCGGCCAAAACCCTGAGGATGCCAAAAACCTGGTGCACCGTTTTCGCGGGGCAACTGCGGCGCGCGGCGCCCTTGACCTCGTCTGGCAGCACTGGAAACACACCCTGGGTGCGCTCCAGGTGACAACCCCGGACCAATCGGTCAATGTGTTGGTCAACGGTTGGTTGCTCTATCAAATCCTGGCCTGCCGTTTATGGGCGCGAAGCGCAACCTACCAGTCGGGCGGCGCCTTTGGTTTCCGCGATCAGTTGCAGGACGTAATGGCGCTCGTTCATGCCCGGCCGCATCTGGTCCGCGAACATCTGCTGTTGTGTGCTTCCCGTCAATTTCCGGAAGGCGATGTCCAGCACTGGTGGCATCCGCCAACGGGTCGTGGCGTGCGCACCCACTGCTCGGACGATTACCTCTGGCTGCCGCTGACCGTCTGCCATTATGTCCACATCACCGGAGACAGCGGTGTGCTCGACGAAGCCGTTCATTTTATCCTGGGCCGCCCGGTCAAGCCGGACGAAGATTCGTATTACGATCTTCCCGGACGCTCGGAAGAGACAGCGAGCCTCTATGAACACTGCGTCCGCGCCATTCTCTACAGCCTCAACTTCGGCGAACACGGCCTGCCGCTCATTGGCTCCGGCGACTGGAACGACGGCATGGATCTGGTCGGCCAGCACGGCAAGGGTGAAAGCGTGTGGCTGGGCTTTTTCCTCTATGAGGTGTTGATGCGGTTCTCCGAACTGGCTCGCATGCGCGGAGACCTGCCCTTTGTCGAGCGTTGCCAGGAAGAAGCGGTGGTGCTGCGTCGCAATGTCGAGCAGCACGGCTGGGATGGGGAGTGGTACCGCCGCGCTTATTTTGACGACGGCACCCCGCTGGGATCGTCAGAAAATTCGGAATGCCAGATCGATTCGATTGCGCAGAGCTGGTCGGTGCTGTCCGGCGCGGGAGATCCCAAGCGTTCGCGCCTGGCCATGGAATCCTTGAACGAGCGGCTGGTGCGCCGCGAGGACCGGCTCATCCAGTTGCTCGATCCACCCTTCGACAAATCGACCCTGCAACCCGGCTACATCAAGGGCTATGTTCCCGGTGTGCGCGAAAATGGCGGCCAGTACACCCATGCCGCCATCTGGGCGACCATGGCCTTTGCCCGCCTCGGCGACAACCGGAGGGCTTGGGAGTTGTTTGACCTGATCAATCCGGTGAACCATGCCCGTTCGCCCGAAGAAACCGACATCTACAAGGTGGAACCGTACGTGGTTGCCGCCGACGTCTATGCGGTTTCCCCCCATACCGGTCGCGGCGGCTGGACCTGGTATACCGGATCGGCCGCCTGGATGTACCGCCTGCTCGTGGAATCTCTCCTCGGGCTCAAGCTGGAAGTGGAGACCCTGCGTTTCACCCCCTGCCTCCCTGCTGAGTGGAAGGAGTTCACGATGCACTACCGGTATCGGGAGACTCTCTATCATATCAAGGTCCAGCAAACCCAGACAGGCACGGGTGAGATGGAGGTAACGGTGGATGGGGTTGGCCAGGACGACCTGATCGTTCGTCTGATTGATGACCACCGGGAGCATGCCGTCCAGGTGCGTATCAATGCTCCCGTCAGCAATTTGTAGGCTGGAGCGGCTAATTAACTAACCGGTCTGTGCACAGAATATCAGAGCAGAACAACGGAGGGAGAAATGAAGAAAATAATGATGTTGATAGTCTTGTTGGTGCTGTTTGGATCGCTGAGCGGTTGTATTTGGGGACCTCCACCGGGGCATGACCGGGATGACCGGCATGATCGGTATGATCGGCATGACCGTGATGATCGGGATGACCGGGATGACCGGGAGGGCAGGTATGACCGTAACTGGGACAGAGAGCCCTATGAGAGAAGATAAGGGCTGTGCATCCTGGAAGAAGGGCATGTTCTAAGATTGGTGGTCCACCTCAGCGCAGAGGACCTTTTTCGCGCCGCCATCCAGGAGATGAATGAGGCCTTGATGAAATACAAAATAAACCACCTGTCAAGATGAAAAATGGTGACAGCAAGTGCTGCGCCCAGGCCTCCGTTGGCATAAACCTGGAATACAGGTCGACATTGTCCTTGTGAACGGAGTCGAGAGGGAGCAGTGAAAAGATTGTTCAAAAAAGTCTATCGGGACACGATAGATAGCTACTGCACAGGAGGAGTTGAGATGAACGCAATCAAGATGTTGGCTATCGTTTTGATAGTGGCAGGGAGCGTGGGACTTTTATACGGCAAGTTCAGCTACACCACGGAAACGCATAATATCAAGTTGGGCCCGCTTGACATGTCGGTTGCGGAAAAAGAGACGGTGAACATCCCTCTCTGGGCCGGTGTGGCGGCCATATTGGGCGGTGGCGTGCTGCTGATCTATGGGAGCAAGAAAGCATAGCCAGAGAAAGGGAGAAGCCTCATTGATTATGCGGCGGGCCTTCTCTACAGAAGGGGTAAGGCTCGACTGTGCTGACGATAGGAGACATAAGAGGATGCAGATAGAGTTCTACAGTAAACAACGTTGCCCGGTAACCTTTGGTCTGCCGACCAAAATGACGGAGAAAGGATTCGATCGATCCTGCCAGGAGAAGCAACAAGACGTCGTCCGCTCATGCAAAGGAAGCGTAAACGCGCGAAAGAAAAATGGTATCTGTTCAATTTGCAAAGGCGAGAATAAGCCGGCGGAACTTGAAATTTTTATCTTGGAGGGAATAGAGGGTATTGTCGGGGGAAAACAGAAAATCACTGTCCTTGGTTCAGATAAAATATAATAATATTATATAGTTGGTCTGGAAGTGGTTTGCTGGAAGGCAATAACAATAATCAGGTGAACCACCGGCCCTGCCGGTGAACTCCCAAAGTTTGACAGTTGCGGGAAGATGGGGAAGTTTCACAAATCTGAACTGCTCAAAGTTCAAGAAGAGGAGGCTTCCCCAAATACAACGACCAAAACTTAAGCGACCCCAATTGGGAATGCAAGTATCCCATCATCTGGATACCGAAGTGTAGGAAGAGGGCTATTTTTGCAGATTTACGTTAATATTTAGGTGCAATATTTTGATATTTGGCAAAGCAGAAAGAAAGTCCAGTGATTGAAGGACACCTCATGCCCGACCATGTCCACATCATGGTTTCCACCTGACGGCTCTGCTGGCAGGCTCTTTCCATCCCCAGCGGTTCTTGAGCTGATTGAACAGATCTTCGATAGACCATCTGCGACCTAATAGGTACCTTTTAAAAAAAGGACCACAAACCCAGGAAAAGAAGCAGGACAATGGTCAAATCAATCACATGAGGCGCTTTAACCGCATAGAATACATCATCCATTTTTGAAATTATCCTGACCCATCCGGGAATGTATTGGTCTATCACCGCCACTTGCGAGTCAATGGCCTTGGCGGCTCGCCTGCCGCTTTCCACGGCACCCTCAATGCTCCAGACATGGGCCTGGGTCCGGGTATGCGCACCGGCGAGAAACAGGTTGGCAAGCGGTGTAATCTGGGGCGGCATAGCGTGCTGGGTAGTGGTAGAGGTCACCCATTTCGGTTGATACGGCCTGATCCCCTCAGCGGAAAATTCCCACTCATGCCAGACCTCGATTTCCATCATCGAAAAATCCTGCAGCGCTTTTCCCTGATTCGCCTCCCGAATCATCCCGTCAAGTGCGCCGCAGCTCAATATCTGGGCCTTCACCTCCACCAGGAACTCCTCTTTCGTGCATGAATTGAAGGGTTTATGACAGATCCTGCCGGGAACACTGCTGATACAGGCGGTCCCGGTCCACAGCGACTTCACGTTTTTCCCCAGATCCACCTCTTTCATCCACACCTGTTCCTCGGCGAACAGGGTCAGGTTGAATTCGGAATCACTCACCACCACCGCAACTCTTTCACGGGGAAAACGGATATCTTCGGAAAACGGCACCCGGAAGGATACCTGGGTGTGCGGTCCATCCTGGATAAGGGGCTTAAACAATCGGAGCACCTCCAACTGCTCCAGCTCGGGAGTCCTGCTTAAAATTTCCGCCGTGGCAAAGGGATTAAGGGCCAAGATGTAATAATCGCCGACAATGGTCTCGTCGCCTGAATTGGTGGAACTAATTGTTCTGCCGTCAAATTCAATTTTTGTCAGCGGCTTTTGCCAGTGAAACTCGACGCCTTTTTTCTGGAGATAGGCAATCCAGGGATCGAACCAGTATTCGCTGCTGGGTCCTTTGAGCAACAGCCAGCCGTCTCCCGCCCCTTGGGTCCATGCCGGCCCATCTTCATCTGCCCGGTGGTGATGCTTCGGTCTGGTTGTCAATTGCTTCCTGAAGAAATCACCAGTGGTATGCAGACAAGCCCTGGACCAGTCCGAGCCGATCCACGGTCCGAAACAGGCGCGCCAAGTGGTATAGGCTGTGCTCTTGAGGAGCGGACGCCATGCCTCTGCAGCATTGAGTCGGCTGTATTTTTCTGTACTGCGGCGGTTGGCTGTCCAGGTCTTGAGCATGAGATACGACCATTTGACAAATTCCCATTTGTTCATCCTGAACATGCCGGGAATACTCCGCCAACCCTGCTCAAAAAACCTCGCGTTCGTGTCGTCCGGAAAAATGCCGAAATCGATGGGCCGGGAAAGGGCGAGATCGTAGAGGTTCCCCTGGTCGTTCAAAGGAATCTTCTTCATGAGATCAAAGGTATTATGATACCATGGCCCCATGCCGTGCCAGGAATATTCCGACGGCATATTGTTGTTCCTGCTGCGGGCGCTTCTAAAAAATCCTCCCGGCTGTTCCATGGCTTCATACACCGAAACCGTATATCCCAACTGGTTGAGCTCATGTCATGGGCGGCACTTAATCCGGCTATTCCGGCGCCGAAAATAATGACTGATTCCATCTTTTTATCTCCAGCAAATCCTGATCACCTTTTTATAGACCCGACACGACATCACAGTGGCTCCGATAATCCAAAGCATGGATTTTCGGCTCGCAATCATTGATACCCCAGCCGGGCAAAGGAGAATAGCGCTGTCAATGGATGTGGGCGGCGTTCGATCTGCGCGCGCAGCAATCCAGCGCCGAGCATGCTGTACGTGATGCCGTTTCCACCATAGGCCAGCGCGAACAGCACGCGCGGCCCGTTCTGCGGATGGCGGCCGAACAGCGGCAGCCCATCGCTGGTTTCAGCGAACGTGCCTGCCCAGGCAAAGGCCGGTTGCGCCTGAAGGTGAGGAAACAACCGGGCGACCTTGCGCTGCAGAGTCGCCGCCTTACGGTCGACCAACCGATCCCGGCGCGCCGGGATGTCGCGGTCGTCGTCTTCACCACCGACCAACAGTCGTCCATCGCCGGTGCTGCGTAAATACAGATACGGCCGCGAGGACTCCCACAGCAGCGTATTTGCCAACCAACCCAGCTCCGCAGGGTCGACGGGATCGCTGATGTAGGCGTAGCTGCTGCGATTCTGAGCAACGCGCTGGCGCAACCAGCATTGCGCTTCGTAGCCGCTGGCAATCACTGCGTACTTCGCCCTGATCGACAGGCCACTGGCGGTGGTGAGCTGTACCGAACGCGTCGTCGCCGTGATGGATTTCACCTGGGTGCGATCGAACACGCGCGTGCCCTGTCGCTGCATCCGGCACAGCAGTCGTGAGGCGAGCCGATAGGGATCAACTCGAGCGGCTACCGAGCTGAGAATGGCGGCTGGGGCAGTCAATCCGTACTCATCCTTGAGCGCGGTGCGGCTTAGCCAGCGAACCGGAAAGCCGTACTGTTTCCGCCAGGCGAATTCGTCGGCCAGGCGCGGATGATCAGCGCGATTACTGGCGTAGTACAGGCTTTCACATTTGGCGAAATCGACATCGCCGACCGCATGGGCTACTGCACCGATCTCGTTGATCGCGCGCAAGCAGGATTGATACGCCAGAAGTGCTGAGGCCTGGTCGTAGCGCTTGGCGAGATCGATCGCGTGGGTATCGATTTCATATTGCAGCAAGGCGGTGCTGGCCGATGTGCTGCCCCAGCAGACATCGCGCTGATCGAGCACGACGATATCGTGACCATGGCCAGCCAATTCATCAGCGATCAGCGCGCCGGTGATGCCGGCGCCCACTACCGCAACCTCGCAGCTCAGGTTGGCATCAAGTTGCGGGAAGGCATACATCAGGCCATTCTTGACCGCCCAGTACGGATATCCGCTTTTCAAGTCCACGGGCTAGCCATGGCTGTCGTTGAGTTGAATAACGGTGATTGAATTTCCGTTCTTCATCATGACAAAAATGATCTCCAGCCAGGTTCTTCCATCATCGGTTGAAAGAACATGATGTAGGGCCCCCGGATCAGATGGGCCATAACGCCGTCATCATGTATTTTCCTGATGTCATGGTTCACCAGGACTTTTGCGAAACCCAACTGAGCCATTTCCGTCGCGTCCCACTCACTGTGAATGAGGTATTCAGGCGGGCTGGGCATGGCGTCCAGAGTTTTAAAGAGCGGTTTCGGGTTCTTCGGCGGGTTGGCTCCGAGTGTCTGCAAGGTTTCTGCTGTTGACACCGGGTCGAGCATAAAGCTGCCTATTGCGCAGACCCCGATTTGTTTCAAAATCATGTACCCGAGAAAACCGGTGGAGTCAGACAAGGCCTCCATCGTTTTGATTGCGCCTTCTTCAAAGGCCTTTTCCCTTCCCGGAGCCACCGTATGTTCGCCGATGGCAACACAGCGCTGGGGGGTGGCAAAGCGGATAAAATCTTTTTGCTGGATAAAGTCTTTGCCGAGATCGGCGATTTGCCCCATAGATCGGACAGGTGGCATTTTGGCGTGGACAACGCTGTAAACCGGCTCCCAAGGGCCTTCTACCACCATCTCCAGGCAACTGGTACAAAGCTCAAAGATCCGGCTGAACTGTTGTTGATGAAATTCGTCATGATCTTGCCAACTTTTCCACATGGTATACTGATAGTTGCGGACAGGGTTCAGTGTGTTTTCCATGTGAATGCTCCCGCCCCCGTATCTGCCGGCAAGAGGTAAAATGCCTGTTTGGATATTAGCCATGAAACCGACAAATCCCGGATGGGTGGCAGTGGTGATGCATACCCGGGGCCCTACTTTGTGCATCAGATTGAAACTTTCTTCATTGTTCACAACTTTAGACATATTCAGGGCAATGTAGATGGGGGTATCCGTCATAGTTTCAGTTGTCATACTGCACCTCCTTGTTAGTGATTTCCCTTGGGTAACCCCCGGCTTGGCCGGTGGTCACTGACTTGCCAAACGCGCCAATTTCAAGCTTTGCGGTCTTCGCGTTGAGCGCTTTTTGTCGTCACCGGGTGGTGAATTGCTCTAACACTACAAGGAGTGCGGTGAGAGCCGCTGCAAAGCAGACGACAAACACGCCGCGTCGAACGCTCAGCAGATCGGGGAGCAGCACTTTGCCGAAGTTGCCCCAGCTCTCAACCGTTCGTTTTGTCCATCCCGAAAGTTCGGCGAACATCCACGAGCCCGCAATAAGTCCGGCCATGGCGAAAAGCGCGTCCCAGCTTCCCTGTCCCAGTGCGACGGCGGCAGTGCCCGGACAATAGCCCGTCAGCGCAAAGCCGACACCGAACAGGAGCCCTCCGATGATGTTCGCACCGATGCGTGTCGGCTTAATATGCAGGTTCACCTTGGCGAAGTGGTGCAACGTGAGTACGCCGATCATGCCGACGACAATGGCGGTGAGTAGTATCTTTACGACGGTCCAGTCCTGAAGAAGCAGTTGGCCGATGAGCACGTTGTATTTTCCCACGCCCCCTTTCTGCAGGAGGAAGCCAAACGCCAGGCCAAAGATCGCGCCGGCAATCAGCTTGGGAGTCGCGGCTTCGAGTGGTGTGCGGTTTGCCGTGGCCGACTCCACAGTTTTGCTAGGGGCAATCATAGTTCCTCACAGGTTGAAGAGCGCCAGGGCCACGGCGACACCACCAACGAAAATGCAAATCACCGTAATCCACGATGCCAGGTTGAGTTGCAGGGTTCCGCTGATGCCGTGGCCGCTGGTGCAACCTCCGGCCAGCCGCGCCCCAAATGCCATCAGCATGCCGCCGGTAAAGGTGACGGCCGCACGCAACGCAACGCTGTCGCCGAAGCGTGCCTCCCATACGGGCGGCAGCCATTCATTGGCAAACTCGCCGCCTGTCAGGGCGGCAATCGCGCCACCCACGATGGTGGCGACCACGAAGACGAATCCCCAATTCACGCGCGGCGGCTTGTCTTTGAAATAGGTGAGCAAGGCCGTGTGGCGGGGCGCGATGAGTTGACCGAGAAAGCCCGCGAGCTGCGCGTAAAAGGAGGAGGCGCCGATGGGCTGGTCGGAAAAGTAAAAGGTTAGCCAGGACAGCACTCCAATGGCCGCGCCGACAAGATAGGGCGACCAGGCCGCTCCAGGATAATCAAGCGTATCCACGCTTGCCCCCGCATCGGCTGCGGCGCATAGGAACTGGAGAGTAAGACAGCCGATGAGATAAGCCGCACGCCTCGAAATCAAATGACCGGAAGAATGCCTGTTCGTGTGCACCTCTATTTCTTCTCCTTCTCGATCTCTTTTTCGACTGGGTATGCCGCATTCTCCCTTGCTTGCCAGCTTCCGGGAATGTTACAGACGCGGCCGAATCCTTGCTGCTGCAAAATGCTCGTCGCGATGCTCGTACGATAGCCGCTGTCGCAATAGACGGCCGTCGGCTTGCCCATGTCTAACTTGAGTCTTACTCCCCTTAGCCGCAGGGCGTTGCTGCTTACAGCACCCGCATGAAGGCTACGAGATCCTTCTTTTCCTGTTCAGTCAGTTTCAATTGCAGAACGAGGTTGAAAAACTCCATTGTGTCCTCCAGCGTGAGTAACCGGTCATCATGCAGATATGGCGGAGAGTCCTTGATACCTCGCAAAGGGAAGGTCTTGATCGGGCCGTCCGCGGACGCCATTCGACCGTTGATCATGCGGGGCTGGTAGAATCGCTCTGTTTTCAGGTTGTGCATAGAGTTGTCGGTGTAATAGGGCGCCGGGTGGCACACAGCGCATTGCGCCTTGCCGTTGAAGAGCGCCTCGCCCTTGAGTTCGGCAGGAGTGGCTTTCGCCGGGTCCAGCTTGCCATAGATGTTGAGCTTGGGGGCTGGTGGGAAGTCGAGGATCGACTGGAACTCGGCCATGAAGTGAACCTGGCTGCCTCTTTCCAGGATGTTGACCCCCTTTTTGGTTGCAATCACCGGGTCGCCGTCAAAGTACGCGGCGCGCTGCTCAAACTCGGTAAAATCCTCAATGCTTTTCAATGCGCGCTGGGAACCGAACAACCGCTGGATATTCACCCCGCGCAGGGTCGGGGTATCCAGGCGGTGCCGGAACTCCTGGGGGCGGATGTCGCCCACGAGATGCGTGGCCGCGATCGTATGGCCATTCGCGTGGCAGTCGAGGCAGGCCACACCGCGGCTCGGCTTTTCAGAACGCCGGTCTTCGGTCTGGTTGAACTGCTGCTGCGGAAACGGCGTCACCAGCAAGCGCAGGCCCTCGAGCTGTTTGGGATTCAGTATCCCGTTGAACAGTTCATAGTAGTTCATGATCGTCACGAGCTTGCCCTTGGAGACGTCGCCGAGATCAGGCCGCGTCGTCAGGTAGATGGGCGGCGGAAACTCAGGCAGTACGTGGTCCGGCAGGTCAAAGTCGAGGTCGAACCGGGTGAGGTCCCGTCCTTCTTGCTTATTGATTTCGTCGATTTGAAATTTAGGGAAAAGCATGCCGCCTTCCGGGTGGTTCGGGAAGGGGAGAGGGAAAAAACCGGGCGGGAGGAGATCCTTTTCCCGGATCTCCTCCGGGCTTATGGATGCCAGCTTTTCCCAGGTCATGCCCCCTCGCAGCTTGATCCTGACGCCTTCCTGCATGGCCTTGCCACGGGACATGGTAACTCCTTGCGCGGGGCGGTCGCTCAGGTCGTATCGCTCACTGAGCAGGTCCATATGCTTTTTTGCCACAGCGGGTTTCGCCTCCTTCATTCGAGCCATGATCGAGGCGAAGTCCTCCTTGATCTCAACAGGAGCGTAGCTCGTCACCCCTTTTCCAGGTTCCTGGGCATATGCCATACCGATGCTGAGCGTCATGACGAGCATTGCCAATCCCACACCCCGGTACTTTGTGATTCTCTGTCTCATTTCACGCCTCCTTTCTCCATTCAAGTTGAGTTTCCTGCAGAGATAGTTACCTTCTCCTTGGCTTCACTTTTAACGTGGTTCCAGTCGCTGCGACTTGTTCGCCTCCTTTCCTTAACGAGGAGTATGCCAATGTTCGAACGGACTTTTTCCGGTCCCATTGGCGCGTCTTTCAACCTGCCGATCACCTTCAAAGGCACCAGTAAAACGCCGAATGGCGGACGACGGATAGATCCCGTTGCCCGCCACGTAATCCAGGCGCACACTTCGACGCTTTAATTACTTACCGCGTCCCGGTATACCGGCCGCCGGGTTATCGGGGTTGTCGAGTTTTTCGGCGCCGGGCACCTCGGGATAACTCTCGGGTGCTTTTACGCCTTCTTTTTCAATCTCCGCTTGGCGATCCTTATTTCCTTCAGTTACACGATCACGACATTCACCTTCGTCGCATTTACCCGTGACATCGCGTTTCAGCACTTCACTTGACATGATTTTTCTCCTTTTCTTGGGGTTGAATGAACACTGCACTACTTCTGTAGAGGGAGTGGCGGACTGACCGCACGATTGCATCCCAGTATGTTCATTCTAGCGATATCCGTGCCGATACGATGGGCGGTCTTGACTATCTGTATTTGTTCTTGCAGAACAGCACATTAGAACGATGGTCGGAGGGATGGCGGCCTGGGACAGGTCGGGCAGGGGTGTTGCGTGCTACGGAAGTGCTTGATACATCTGGCGGATCACGAGCAACGCTTTAAGGATATCCTGGAAGGGTTTGCCAATGCCGCAGGCACAGTTCTTTTCTCTTCTTCAGTGGCAATGTAATGATCGGGTAGCTGCTCGATTGCAGGGGAACTGCTCCTGGGGCGGATTGGTGAGTCGATCTCTTCCCTGCGGCCTGGATAGATTTCCGTTCGATCACCTGGATCCGACCAAGCTGACTCCGGAAGAACTGGTGCCGCTGCAAGTCGTCGGCCACCATGGTTACTCAGTGGGAGGCGAGGATATCGCCGGGCAGGGTGGCGGTGAGAATGGCTCCAACCCCAGATGCACTCAAACCTGTGGCTGCGAGAGAGAGCGCCAGAACAACCGAGATAAACCCGTAGGCGAACAGTCGGATAATTTTCCGCGTCGGGGGATTAAGTCCTTTTACTCAGAACATCAATAACTAGAAAGGCTGTATAACCTATGTAGACGGCCAGTAGAGCGGTGCCCTCGAAACGGTTAATCCGGCCCGGGCCGCGAAAACCATACCCAAACAGGAAGAGGAAGAGGGTCAGGCAGGTCATGACGAGCATGTCCCTGGAGAGGACTTCCGGCGGCACTGCCATCGGTTGGATGGTCCCGGCGAGGCCGACCACGGCCAAGGTATTGAAGAGGTTCGATCCAAGCACGTTGCCTAGAGCGATATCGTGTTCCTTGCGGCGAATGGCAATGATCGATGAGGCCAATTCCGGCAGGGATGTGCCAACGGCCACGACCGTCAGGCCAATGATCAGGTCGTCGACACCAAGCTGGCGGGCGATTTCCACCGCGCCCCACACCAGTGCGCGGGAACTGACAATAAGCAGCAACAGTCCTATTGCCAGCCAACCGAATGCCCGGCCAAGGGGCATACTGTGCACAACAAGCTCCTCTTCCATCTCCTTTCCCAGGGCATCGGCCCGCTGCCGAATGCCTTGGCGGATGCTCCATGCTATGAGCCCGACAAATACTACGAGCAGAACGATGGCATCGTTGCGTGACAGTTCTCCATCCCAAACTTGATAAACCGCCAGACCGCTGATGAGGCTGAGGAGCGGAAGTTCCTGCCGCAGCACTTGAGAGTGAACGGCAATTGGGCTGATCAGAGCGGTCAGGCCGAGGATTAGAGCGATATTGGTGATGTTCGATCCGTAAGCGTTGCCCAGGGCTAAACCTGGATTGCCCTGGGACGAGGCCAAGACCGAGACAAATATTTCTGGGGCCGAGGTGCCGAATCCAACGATCAGCATACCGATCAACAGGGGTGGCATGCCGAAATGGCGAGCTACAGAGGCCGATCCTTCAACAAATCGATCAGCGCTCCAAACAAGGAGCGCAAGACCGGCGACAATGGCAAGGGCAGGTATAAGCATTTGATACTCCGTGATTTATTGGTTTGCCCGCCTATGGATAGAGCTGCAGTTGATGAACTTGTAAAATGGAGTTCATGACGTAAGAGAGGGAGGCCGGTGCACTGCCATAATATGCACAGATAAGGCAGGATGCAAGGATGGAGCTGCTTTGGTGAGGGTGACCTTATATAGGTCAAGCAGCGTCAACTTTGCACAAAAAATTCGATCTAACCGAACAACCATCGCAAGGAGTAGCTCTAGTTGTGTGCCCAAGAGCCGGATTATGAAACACCTGTCGAGCTGGATATTCGCGAGGAGTATTCGGTGGCGGCGAGATTTAAGGGGGGGTCGATCTCTTGTCAAGATTAGTTGCTCCCTGGCGCAGCAGAAGGTTATTCTACTCGAACCAACCCAAATCAGCCTTGACATTTTGCGCCATGTGTTATTACATTTGTTCAAACAATAAAATGATTTGGTGCCCATATGCCCCGACTACAACGCCAACTGACATCCCGCCAAAGTGATTTCCTGGACTATCTAAAAAATTGCATCAATAACGGTAACGGTGCGCCCAGTCTGCGTAAAGCAGCTGAAGATCTCGGTATAAGTCATACGGCTGTGGCCAGTCTGCTGCAGTCGCTGCAAGAGAGGGGATGGATCCGGCGCGATGGCCGCTACAGCCGCAATTTGGTGTTGCTTGGAGACGAAGCTGACGAGATCGCTCCAAGCGGCCGGACTGTCCCGATCATCGGCCGGGTTGCCGCTGGCCTGCCGCTCTATGCCCAGCAGGAATGGGCTGGGAGCGTGCTGGTCGATGGCTCGGTCTTTCGCGGTGAACAGCTCTTTGCCCTACGAATTCAGGGCGATTCAATGAAGAATATCGGTATTCTTGAGAACGATCTGGCCGTTTGCGAACCCCGGCAGTTCGCGGCCAACGGTGAAATCGTTGTCGCCCTGATCCACAGCGAGGAGGCCACGGTCAAACGTTTCTTTTACTTGGGCGACCACATCGAGCTCCGGCCCGAAAACGACAACTATCCGGTCATGTCCTACGGTCTTGGCGAGGTATTGATTCAGGGCAAGGTGATCGGCATCCAGCGTGGCCCGGAACAGATGGCCGCTCTCTGAACAAAGCCCCGCATGCCTGTTGATTCACCGGTACACATCGGAACCTGTGGCTTTTCCTATCCTGAATGGATTGAAGCCGGCATCTACCCGCCAGGGACCAAATCCGCCCAGATGCTCGGCCTGTACAGGCTTTTGTTTCCAGTGGTGGAACTCAACTATACCTGGTACCAGATGATCCGGGCGGAAACCGTTGAGCGGATGCTGGTCTGCAGTGGTTCTAACCTGTTTTTCTGCGTCAAGCTCACCCGCACCATGACTCACGAGATCACCGATGACTGGCGGGCGCAGGCCGAGTTGTATTGTCAAGGTATCAAGCCCTTGCTGGACAGCGGCCGCCTTGTCAGCGTGCTTGTGCAACTACCGCCTTTCTTCCGCCGTACTCCGGAGAACCGTACCTATCTGGCTCGCCTGTTCGATGCCCTGCAACCCCTGCCTTTGGCGGTGGAGTTCCGGCATCGTTCCTGGGCGCAGGATAGCGTCTTCAACGGGTTGGAGCAGCGCCGCATTGCCCTGGTCAGCGTCGACGGACCGCCGCTGCCCGATCTGTTTCCTGCCCTTGACGTGATCACTAATCCTAATCTGTTCTATCTTCGCCTCCATGGCCGCAATATCCAGGGGTGGCGTTCCGGCTCCAAACAGCAGCAGTTCGACTATGACTATACCGACAACGAACTTTGCCAATGGAGCCGAGAGCGGATTCCAAGGATGCGTGCTGCCTGCGCCACCGGCGTCATTCTCTTCAATAACCACGTCGCCGGGCAGGCGGTGCGCAACGCCCAGGCCATGACCCGCCTGTTGCGCTGATACCTCTCTTGGCTCACCCTTCGCAATGTACAGTTAAACTTTACATTGACTGTACATTTATCTACAATGCCCTCCATGGAACGGAGGATCATTCATCTCAACATTGCCGATTTCAGTGTGGCCGTAGAGCGCTTGCTCGACAGCAGCCTCAAGAGCAGGCCGTTGATCATCGCCGACCCCTCGCCGCGAGCGGTGGTCCACGATATGAGTGACGAGGCGTACTCCGAAGGGGTGCGCAAGGGCATGCTGCTCAACACGGCTCGCCAGCGCTGCCGGGCCGCCCTGGTGCTGTCGCCCCGGCCCGAGCAATACCGCAAAGCGCTGAACCGCTGCCTGGAACATGCCCTCCACTACACGCCCCTGGTCGAACGATCAAGCGGCAACGGCCACCTCTACCTTGATGTCACCGGCACGCACCGGCTGTTCGGACCACCGCCGGACATCGGCTGGCGGCTGCGCAATACCCTGCGCCGTGACCTGGGCCTTGATCCTATCTGGTCGATTGCCTCCAACAAGCTGGTGGCCAAGGTGGCGAGCCGGCTGGTTAAGCCGCGAGGCGAGTATATCGTCGGCGGCGGCGAGGAAAGCTCCTTTCTCGCGCCGCTTCCGTTGGACCTGCTGCCGGGCGTTGCCCAAGTCGACCTGATCCGGTTCGGACATGTTAATATCCGCCAGGTGCATCAGGTGACGGCACTCTCGGCGCAGGAGTTGAGCGTGCTCTGTGACCACCGGGCGCGCCTGCTCTATCAGGTGGTGCGCGGCATTGACCCCAGCCCTGTTCAGTCTTCTGGACCTCCGGGATCGGAATTCGCCTACCAGCACACTTTTTCTCCCGATACCAACCAGGAGGCGGTAGTGCGTGCTGCCCTGGTCACCCTGGCGCAGCAGGCAGGGTACGGCTTGCGCCAGAGCCGGCTTGGTTGCCGGCGAGTGGGGATTGCGCTGCTCTATACCGATGGCATCACGGTCACCCGCCAGGCCGTAACCAAAACCCCGGCAAATGACGATCCGGCCCTCCAGCAACTGGCCCTTACCGCCCTCTATCGCGGCTGGCATCGGCGTGTCCGTCTGCGGCAGATCAGCATCGCCTGCTCGCTCGTGCAACACCCGGTGCAGCAACTTTCATTGTTTGCAGCGGTTGATCACCGTCTCCAGAAAAATAAGCAGCTCAGCGAAGCCTTTGATGCCATCCGCGCCCGTTGCGGTCAGGATAAGATCCTGCGCGGCTGCCAGCAACCGCTGCTCGCCGGGATGGAATAAGCGCCATGGTTGGCCTCGGCCTGCATTCTCATTTTTCGCTGATGCGGGGCACCCCCAGCCCCCGCGCGCTCTGCCGCAGCGCCAGGCAGCAGGGCTACGCCACCCTGGCACTGACTGACACCAATAACCTCTATGGTCTCTGGCCCTTTCTCGCCGCCTGCGAAGAGGAAGGACTCGTTCCGATCATCGGTGCCGAGGTGCGAACTGAACCGCACCGCCTGTTCTGCCTGGTGAAGGATCGGACCGGCTATCGCAACCTCTGCCATCTGCTGACCGCCCTGCACTGCGATCCGGCCTTTGATCTGTTTGCCTCTCTGCCCAGCCGGCAGGAAGGGTTGGTGCTGCTGGCAACAAACCAGGAGCTGCTGCATCGCTGTCACGAGATCGGAGCCGACACTGCGGCGGCCCTGAGAGGACAACCCGATCAGCACAACAGCGAGTTGCGCCGCACGGCGCGTTCCCTGGGGGTGCCGGCGGTGGCGGTGCAGGACAGCTTTTCCCTTACTCCCCAAGACTATCCTGCCCATCAGTTGCTCCGCGCAATTGACAGCAACAGCTCGCTCAGCAGACTGCCTGAACATGAAGCAACCGGCGGTATATCGCTCCCTTCTTCAGCGGAATGGCGGCAACGCTTTTACCTGTGGCCCGAGTGCCTGAACGCTGCGGTTCGCATCGCCGAACGATGCACCCTGCGGACCCCTTACACCGGCCTGATCATGCCGCCGTGGCCGGAGAAGGGTACGGATGCACAACTCCGCGCATTAGCCTTTGCAGGTGCCGGCCAACGCTACGGCAATCCGCTTCCCGATCCGGTAATCGCCCGGCTCGAACATGAACTGGCCGTCATCGCCGCTATGCGCTTCTCTTCGTATTTTCTGGTGGTGCACGACATCGTCGGCCCGGTGGCCCGCACCTGCGGCCGGGGATCCGGGGCGGCCTCCCTGGTGGCCTACTGCCTGCGGATCACCAATGTCTGTCCCATCCGTCACAACCTCTATTTCGAGCGTTTTCTCAACCCTGGCCGGACCGATCCGCCGGACATCGACATCGATTTTGCCTGGGATGAACGCGATCAAATCCTTGCCACAGTGTTGGGTCGTTTCGGTGGCCGGGCGGCCATGGTGGCGAACCATATGGCCTTGCAGCCGCGCATGGCGATCCGTGAAATTGCTAAGGTCTTCGGCATTCCTGGTGGCGAGATCAGCCGGGTCACCAAGAAGCTGCCCTGGATATGGCGGGCAGGAACGGGCGAGGAGGGCTATTGGGAACAATTACAAAGCCTGCCCCAGTTGCGCGGCGTCGATTTTTCTGGGCCCTGGCCGGAGATTCTGCGCCTGGCGGCCCGAATCAGCGGGGTGCCTCGATACCTCTCGGTGCATCCAGGCGGAGTGATCATCACTCCCGAGCCGGTGAGCGATTATGTGCCGGTGCAGCGCGCGGCTAAAGGGGTACCGATCATCCAGTGGGAAAAGGACGGGGCTGAGGAGGCGGGTCTGGTGAAGATCGATCTGCTCGGCAATCGCAGCCTGGGGGTGATCCGGGACGCGATCCACCAAGTGCGGGGCAATGGCCACATCCTGGACGAACGCGGTTGGCTGCCCGAAGACGATCCCGCCACCCAGGGCACCGTGGCCCAGGGCCTGACCATGGGCTGCTTTTACATCGAAAGTCCGGCCACCCGGCTCTTGCAGCAGCGCTCCCGGCACGGTGATTTTGCACACCTGGTGATTCATTCCTCGATCATCCGGCCGGCGGCCAATGAGTTCATCCGCGAATACCTGCGCCGGCTGCATGGTGGTGAATGGCAGCCGCTGCACCCTCTGGTTGCCGGAGTGCTCGACGAAACCTACGGGATCATGGTCTACCAGGAGGATGTCTCACGGGTGGCGGTGCAGTTCGGTTTTTCCCATGCCGATGCCGACCGGTTGCGCAAGATCATGTCGAAAAAAGACAAGGGACGGCAGCTCAAGGATTACCAAAGGCAATTCTTTGAGGCCGCCGCCGCGCGCGGAGTGCCGGCAGAGATCGCCGGCCGCATCTGGGCCATGATGATGAGCTTTGACGGCTACTCGTTCTGCAAGCCGCATTCAGCCAGTTACGCCCGGGTGTCCTTTCAGGCCGCCTACCTCAAAACGCATTTCCCGGCTGAGTTCATGGCTGCGGTCATTTCCAACCAGGGTGGATTCTACTCGACCTTTGCCTATGTTTCCGAGGCCCGGCGTCTGGGCTTGACCATCCTGTCACCCGATGTCAACGAGAGCGCGATCCACTGGCAGGGCACCGGCCACAATCTTCGGGTCGGGCTGATGGCCATCGCCGGGCTCGGCAGCACCACCCAGAAGCGGATTGTGTCCGAGCACCGGCTGCGTCCCTTTGCCTCGGTCTTCGATTTCCTCGGACGGGTCCATCCGTCGACAGATGAGGCTGAGGCCCTCGTTCATGCTGGGGCCTTGGATGGAGTACAATCAGTCTCGGCAACGAACCGGGGGATTCTCATCTGGTTGCTGGCTTCCTGGCAGAAAAGCGGCAAGAGAGCAGGCACCCTCTTTCCTCTCGATCCGTCGCCGCCACCCTTACCGCCGGAGGATAAGCGGCAACGGTTGCGCAACGAATACCGGGTGCTCGGTTTCCTCTGTGAACGCCACCCCATTACGCTCTTTGACCAGCAGCGGCATCGGGCAGGAGCCCTGACCGCACGAAAACTACTCGACCTTCCAGCCCACGCCGTCTGCCAACGCAGCCGGGTTCGCTTTCTCGGCTGGCTGATTACCGGCAAGATCGTTGGTACCAAAAAAGGCGAGCCCATGCAATTCCTGAGCTTTGAAGATGAAACCAGTCTGGTGGAATGCACCTTGTTTCCCAAAGTTTACGAACAACACTGCCACCTGCTCTTCAGAAAGGGGCCGTTGCTGTTGGAGGGCTATCTGGATGAGGATTTTGGTGCGCGAACCCTCACCGTTGAAAGGATAGCGGACAGTCGAAGCGGTTTTTGTTTTCGATGAGTCGTTACGCTCTTCGTCGGCAATAGCTCTCCTTCTGTCTCCACTTGGTCACTATTCAGGTTCGAGTAGGTCATCCCCCCCTGAAAAATGAAGAGAGAAGCATGAAAAAGCAAAAAGAGTTCGAGGATGAGAGCGAGGAGAGGAAAAGAAAAAAGGCTAACACCTTTATATTTTCAAGATGTTAGCCCTTGTATTCTTTTGGCGGAACGGAAACCGAATGAAAATATTTTTATCTTTTGTATCCAATTAGTTCTCTTCTTTGAGCAGAGTTTGTTTTATCTGGATACCCGGTTTTGTGCCCGGTTTCTGCGGCTGTTAAGTCCGCGTTTGATCTGATATTGGAATGCAGCATCTTTCCCTCTGTTCGCTGTAGCCAGCGAATGCAACCGGTTGGAAACCGAAAGGGATGCACTGGCAGACTTTAGAGAAACTGCGTACAGAACACCCCCACTTCTATCTCCTAATCAAACCAGTTGTTCCGCTTCTGTTAGTATTAGGATAGAGATGGGTTAACATCAGTTTATTTTTGTATTTTCACGTTGAATTGACTTTGACTTTCATCAATTTCCCCAATTAATAACTAATGCTCTGCTCCCTTGTCTTCGTTTGAGGAGCACCCCTTAATGCATTGCCATTGAAGCTTGATTGCGACTCCAAACCTTAGCGACAATTTCTGGTAGTTTGAAGGAATCGCCACCTCGGAAGTTCTCCATTTATGTTCCACTCTACCGGAAAAAAGTGGTCGTTTCGCATAAGTCTTGTCACCCTGATAATCACCCTCACCCTTGCCTTGTCCGCCGCGTTTCTACTGCTCGCCCGGAGCACACTCGATCAGGTTGCAGAACAATCTTCGGATCAGTTGTTTCGGGAAATATCCGGCCATTTAGTTGAAAAAGTCGACAACCTGCTCAATTCGGTAGAATCGGCCACCGAAACCGGGGCGTTTCTGGCGGATACAGCCCCGCCGTCTACGGATGTCTTTCAGGGGACGCTGTTGCCCTATATGATCAACACGCTCAAGCAAAATAGCCAGATACATGCCCTGTTCTGGGAAGATAGAGCGGGAACCCTCGTGCGGATGGTTGGCATACGGGGCATCCCGGCGTTGCGTGAGTGGTATGGTGCCGATGAGAAGGCCGCGTATGTGGTGCGCGTATGGGATCGATCCGGGCGGATACAGGTTGAAACCCATTTTGATGCCACATCACGCGAGATTGCGAAATTGTCTTCCGGAAACCGGCAGGCCGTGCCGATGCGCCCTTGGCGTAACCAGTTTCAGGGCAATGGCGAGACCGCTTTCAGTGGGCCATACGTCTTCGGCAGCGAGCCTTTGGCCGGCATTACCTGCACCAAAAGAGCGGCGCAAGGCCAAATTCTGTTCGGCGCCGACACCACCTTGGCGCATATCACCGACTTTTTATGGGATCAGAAGGTTTCCCGATTCGGTTATGCCTTTCTCTTTGATCGCGAGGGATCATTGCTCGCTCATCCACATGAGCCCTCGGTCTCGGTCATCCGCCACGGCAACGAGGAAGAGATGTGGTTTATGCCCCTGGCCAAGTCCACTCGTGCCGAAAGTAAGGAGATCTGGCGTGCTTTTCAGAAATACCGTGACATGGCCTTTGGCGAGAATCTCCAAATTCAAGTGCACGATGCCAACCACATTGTCCGCCTCACGCCCATCGATCATCAAGGCCTGCATCTCCTTGTCGCTGTCACCGCACCAGCCAGTGATTTCACCGGCGCTTTTCTGCGAATCCGGCGGCATGTTCTGATTGTTTCAACAATTGTCATGGTCCTTGCTGTTGTTACCGGTTTCATTATGGCCACCCGGGTATCGCATGCTCTTTCGCTCCTGGCCAAATCAGCGCAACGAGTGCAGCTGTTCGATTTTTCCGAACGGGAACGAATCAAATCCGTTTTCCTGGAAATTCATACCCTCATTCAGTCGTTTACGCTGATGCGGACTACCATCAGGCAAAGGACCGAAGACTTGCTGGTCACCCAGGGTCATCTTACATATCTGGTTGATACCGGCATTGCCTTGTCCGGTGAACCGGACGACCAAAGGCTCATCGATCTCACTTTTGATTCTGCCTGTCATCTGGCCAATGCCGACGGCGGGTTCCTCTATCGTGCCGATGAACGGGGTGTTTTGCAGGCTGTGCGGATACAGAGGACAAGTCGCGGGATTGGGTTGACCCAGCTGTCAAGCTCCTCTCTTCCCAATACCACGCTCAATCTCCAGGCAGAACAGGAGGACATCCTGCTTGCCATGGCGAAAAAGGCTGTCGATACCGGGACAATCACATCGGTGATCGGATACCAAGGCAGCGAAGCGTTGTCTGAATTGACCGAAACCTTTGGCCCCTTTGAGACGGTCTTGTTCGTTCCGTTGAAGACCGGTCATGAAAAGGTTGTCGGTCTGCTGCAGATGGTTAAGCCCCCTGGTGAAGCTACCAGCGGCATCGATACCTTTGACAGCAGCCGCTATCCCTTTCTTGAGGTGCTGGCAGCCCAGGCGGCCATTGCCATGGATAATCAAAATCTCATCGAAGCCCAACAGCGGTTGATGGACAGCTTCATCAAGGTCATTGCCGGCGCCATTGACGCCAAATCGCCGCACACCGGCCGTCACTGCTCACGGGTTCCAGAATTAGCCCTGCTCCTCGCCGGCGCGGCGCATGAGACTGCCAATGGACCACTGGCTTCGTTTCGTTTGGATGGTGAAGATGCATGGCGGGAATTTGAGATCGCCGCCTGGCTGCATGACTGCGGCAAACTGACCACACCGGATTTCGTGGTGAACAAAGCGACAAAGCTGGAAACCCCATACAATCGAATCCATGAAATCAGGATGCGATTTGAGATTCTCCGTCGTGACCGGGAAATCCAGCATCTTCAGGCTCTCAGCCAAGACCGAATCGACGACGGCCAACAGGCCGCCGCACTGGCAGCTGCGTACCAACAGCTGGAAGGTGATTTTGCCTTTGTGGCCCGCTGCAATGCCGGTGGCGTCTTGCTGGATCAGACCGATAAAGACCGGCTCATCGCCTTGTCCGCCACTCCCTGGATTGCGTATTTCAATGACCGTCTTGGACTCTCGGAGGAGGAAATGGCGCGCCATACAGACCCCTGGCAACCGGAGCAACCGAAACAGCTCCTGGCGGACATGCCTGAACATCTGATCCCGTTTGATCCGGGCACCAACCATGATGCAGTACAGCAATCGTTTAATCTCCGCCGCCCGCCAGTGCAGTTCAATCACGGTGAAATGCATAACTTATTGGTCGAGCAGGGTACCTTGACCGAAGAGGAACGGTTCGCCGTCCAGGATCATATCATCCAGACCATCCGCATGCTTGAACAGCTACCCTTTCCGGAACACTTGGCACGAGTTCCCGAATATGCCTGTTGCCACCATGAAAAGTGCAACGGCACGGGCTATCCACGCGGACTGACCTGTAAGGAGATGTCGGTTCCGGCGCGAATTCTGGCCATTGCCGATATCTTCGAGGCTCTGACCGCCGCTGACCGGCCGTATAAAACACCGATGAGTGTGTCTGAAGCGTTAATGATTATGCATGCAATGTGCCGTCGTGGTGAAATCGATCCCGATCTGTTCTTTCTCTTGGAGCGCACTGAGATTATAGAGCATTTTGGCAGAAAGTATCTGCGACCTGAACAGAGAAGAGACGGCCAGGCAAACTAACTCGCAATCGAAAGGATGACATGAAATATTATTTTGCATACGGCTCCAACATGGCCAGCACGCAAATGCTCCAGAGATGTCCCGGATGCAGAAAAATCGGCAGGGCACAATTACAGGGGTACAGATGGATCATCTCCACTCGCGGCTTCGCCAATATCATTCGTTCTGAAAATGAGGTGGTCGAGGGTGTCCTTTATGCGATTTCCACTGCCGACGAAGCCGCTCTCGATGAGTATGAGGGGGTTGCTCAAGGCTGTTATTACAAAGATACATTGGCTATTCGCCTTGAGGAAAGAGTGCTGGAGGCCATGGTGTATATCGATCCGATTGTGTGCGAAGGTGAACCCAAAGATGAATATGTTGACAGGATGAATGCTGCCCTGGGTGAGGCCGATCTATCTCCTTGGTATGTGGCTAAATACATGGGGCGATTCATTGGTAACAGAGGGTGAAAGTATGCCGGATAAAGATGAGCGGTACATTGATCGTCTTAGGAAAGGCCTGACAAGTCAGCGGTGCCTGGTCCTGAAGGGGATCAGACCTAAGCGTTTGACGAAGTCTTCAGTCAACCTCCCCATGTTTCTGTTTGTTCATTGGACAACTATTCTATGAAAACTGATAAAAAAAGCGTTCATACTGCCATTCCGGAGCGCCGGATAATGAAAGAAGTGCTTGAGGAACTGCAGGCGATTCGGGCAAAGATGGTTGATGATGTCGCCAACTGTGCTTCTCGTCTCAATAAAATTCATCCCAATTACCGGAGGAGTGCGGAGAATCTCCTCCATTATCTTGTGCTGCGGCGGCGCGACCGGCGCCAATTGCAACAGCATTTGGCTGTGTTGGGCCTGTCTTCGCTCGGGCGCTCTGAATCACATGTACTCGCCACCATTGATGCGGTTATCAGGGCGGTGCACCGCTTGCAGGGGAAGGGGAAATCTTCCTTGCCCAAAGGAGAAGCAACGGTTGACTTTGTTCTCGGCGAGCAGCTCCTGAGTGAACATACAGAGTGTCTTCTGGGGGCTGCGGCCCCGGGAAGAAGTGTACGGATCATGGTCACCATGCCGAGCGAGGCAGCCTATGATTATGATTTGGTGCATAATCTGCTCCAGCAGGGCATGGAATGCATGCGCATCAACTGCGCTCATGATGATGCCACTGCTTGGTTACGGATGATCGAGCATCTGCGACGGGCTGAGCTTTCCTTGGGGCGACCCTGCCAGGTGGTCATGGACCTGGCTGGACCAAAACTGCGAACCGGTCCATTCGAACGGGGACCTGCAGTCGCACGGATCCGACCCAAGCGCGATACGTTCGGCCGGGTTATCGCACCTGCCCGTGTGTGGCTTACCGCAGAGTCCGCGCCGTGTCCGCCGCTTTCGCCTGCAGATGCCTGCATTCCGGTTGCGGCCGAATGGCTGGCCAAGCTTGGGGCGAGTCAGCAGGTCGACTTTACCGATGCCCGGGGGACCCACCATACAATGACCATTCTGGATATGACCGATTTGGGATGCTGGGGGGAGTTGACCAAAACGGCTTACCTGGTTCCCGGGACTGTACTGCGGTGTGAAAAAAGCAATGGGAGCGAGGAGCAAGAGACTCTGGTCGGTGACCTGCCCTCCAGCGAGGGGCGACTCATACTTCGGCAGGGTGATATGCTGATACTGACCCGGAACATTCGAACCGGTCGTCCTGCGACCTATGACAGTAACGGTCAGCTCCTTACTCCGGCAATGATAGGGATGACCATTCCTGAGGTTTTTGAAGATGTCCATCCCGGAGAAACGATTTGGTTTGATGATGGTAAAATAGGCGGCGTTATCGAGACGATCGAAGAGAGCCAGGTGGTGGTCAAAATCACCCACGCCCGCTTGTCCGGGGAAAGACTGCGTGGTGATAAGGGCATAAATCTTCCCGACAGCGTGTTACGGTTGCCTGCCCTGACCAATAAGGATATACAGGACCTGGCCTTTATTGCCCAGTATGCCGATGTGGTTGAGTTGTCCTTTGCCAACAGCGCCAAGGACGTTGATCTGCTTTGTCGGAACCTTGAACGCCTGGGAAAACGCCAACCTGCTATCGTCTTGAAGATTGAAACCAGGCGCGGTTTTGCAAATTTGCCTGCCATGCTGCTGGCCGCCATGCGGATGCCATCTTGCGGGGTGATGATCGCCAGAGGTGACTTGGCTGTCGAGTGCGGATTCGAACGTATGGCCGAAGTGCAGGAAGAGATCCTCTGGATATGTGAGGCGGCCCATGTGCCAGTCATTTGGGCCACTCAGGTCCTTGAGTCGCTTGCCAAAGATGGCATGCCGTCCCGCGCTGAAATCTCCGACGCCGCCATGGGCCATCGAGCCGAATGTGTCATGCTCAACAAAGGCCCTCATGTGGTGACTGCGGTTAGGATGCTTGATGGTATTCTCCGGCGGATGCAGGCGCATCAATTCAAGAAACGATCCATGCTCCGAGAGTTGAACTTAGCGCATTCCTTGCTAGCCGATTCCGTGGAAGAACCTGGGGAAAGTTGCTGATTCCGATTATTGAATGCCACTTTTGTAAATAATTACTTATGGTTGATACAAAGAAATCAAGATGCCCGACTGGAAGATTTTTCATTCTTGATAACAGGTTTCGCCGATGGTTCCAGAATCCTCGGAAAATACTGAGCACCTACATACAAGAGGGGATGATTGTTTTGGACATCAGATGCGGTCCTGGATTTTTTCTCTTGATAGAGCACAAATGGTAGGTAGGTCAGGACGAGTTATTGCTTGTGATATCCAGGAGGAAATGCTTCGGAATAGCCCGGAAGGTTGGTTTGGGTCCTGCTGAAATGCCGAAAATACCTCTTAGCAAGGCAGTGATATGCAAGAATGAACGAAAGAAAGCAGCCGTCTTGCTGCGACTCTAGCGGTTATGTTCTTGGGCATATTTCAACGCCTGATCGCATGAGAGGGGCCGCTGAAAAAAGTACCCTTGGGCGAAATCGCAGCCCATGCTCTTCAATAGAGACATCTGGTCAAGCGTTTCGACACCCTCTGCGATGAGCTCAAGGTGTAAGT
>Ga0074197_1001085_pt1 | contig 25493 bp, 23 predicted proteins | sample EPASupsiteSAE305_FD_64526 | JGI IMG/M metagenome (GOLD analysis project Ga0074197, IMG submission 64526) | Bioremediated contaminated groundwater microbial communities from EPA Superfund site, New Mexico - SAE3-05 reassembly with SPADES | ecosystem: Environmental > Aquatic > Deep subsurface >...
CGGCCTCCAGGGCCCCGCCGCGGGGGAAAACGGCGTCGGCCGAGAGCAGCAGGTTGTCGAAGGGGAAAACCGAGGCCAGCTCCGGCGAGGTCAGCACGGCAGGGCGGCTGGAGTCTTCCACCCGGAAGGCGCCCTCGGGAAAGGCGGCCGGCGCCAGGTTCTTAACGGAGGCGTCGGTGAAATCGCCGGGAAGGAAGTGGACTGCGGTCCAAGAGCGGGGCAGAGGCCCGGGGAGGGCCAGGGAGTCTGTTCTAGCGGTCATAATTGCCAGTCCTATTAAAAGTATTATCCGGGGTTTCACTGGGGGTTTCCATAACGCGTTCCGCCCAGCGGGGCGGCGGCGGTTCCGGCCGTCGTATCGGGATAATCGTATCAAAATAAAAAAGCGGTGTCATAAGGTATCTGGGCCGCCTTCCAGCGGGGGCTTGGCTAAAGGCCCCGCTTTTGGGATAATAACCTTCTCGCCGCATCCTGAGGCGGCCGTTATATAAGGAGCCATATGAAAAAGTTAGCCCTGACGCTGATCCTCGCCCTGCCCTGCGGCCTCGCCGCCGCCGGCACCGAAATGACCCTCAAAGGGGTGACCATGCCCGGCACCGCCCTCGTGGAGAACAAGCCGCTCGTGCTCAACGGCGTGGGCCTGCGCACCAAGGTGGTGTTCAAGGTTTACGTGGCCGGCCTTTACCTGGAGACGCCTTCCTCGGACGGCATGGCCATCTCGTCCTCCGACCAGCTCAAGCACATAGAACTGGTTTTCCTGCGCGCCGTGGACGGGGCCGACGTGGCCAAGGCCATCTCGGACGGCTTCACCAATAACGCCGGGATGTCGCTTTCCGCGCTGAAAGACCGCATAGCGAAATTCGAAAAGCTGATCCCCAGCGTTAAAAAGGGCGACAAGCTGTCGTTCACCTACAACCCCGGCACCGGGGTGGTGATACGGGCCGACGGCCGGGCCCTCGGCGTAATAGAGGGCAAGGACTTCGGCGACGCGCTGATGCGCGTCTGGCTGGGGCCCAAGCCTTCCGACAAGGCGCTGCAGAACGGCCTGCTCGGCCGCTAAGCGTCTTCGCCGGAGCGCCTGCCCATGCTTTCCCTGCTGCCGTTCTTGGCCCTCTCCAGGCTTTGCCTGGGGGGGCTGGCGCTTTTCCTGCTGGCCTGCGCCGCGCTCTGTCCGCGCTGCCGGGCGGCAGAGGGCGGGCGGTTCGTGAAGGAAACGCTCTCGGCCGCGGGTTCCGTGGTCACGGCGCCGGCGCGGCTGGACAGGACTTCGGCCTGGTGGGCGGGCGGACTCGCGGCCGGCGGCCTGCTGGTTTACGCCCACGACGGACAGCTGCGGCACCTGGCCGGCAAGAACCGCTCGGTCCTGAACGACAGCCTGGCGTCGGGCCTGGAGAAGTTCGGCAACGGCACTTATGAACTGAGCCTGCTGGGCCTTTATGGCGGGCTCTGCTATCTTTTTAACGGCCGGGAAGGCCTGACCACATCGGGCCTGGCGATGCAGAGCTTCCTGGCGGCCAACGCGGCGGGAACGCTCGTGAAATATTCCGCCGGCCGGGCCCGACCCTACGCCGAAGACGGCAAACGGCGCTTCACCCCTTTCCGGTTCAAGAGCGCGCGCACCTCCTTTCCTTCCGGCCACACCACCAGCGCCTTCGCGGTGGCCTCCGTTTTCTCCCGGCGCTGCGAGTCGCCGGCCGTGGGCATAACCGCCTACGCCCTGGCCGCCGGCACCGCCCTGCAGCGCGTCTATGACGACAAGCACTGGGCCTCCGACGTTTTCGCCGGGGCGGCCCTGGGCACGGCCGTAGGCCGCTGGATCGCCGACCCCGCCAGGAAAGGCCGCCCTTCGGCCATGCTGCTGCCGGTTTACTCGCGCGATTATTCCGGTGCGGCGGCGGTTTTCGCCTTTTAATTTATGAAAACAATATTCATCACGCTCCTGCTGGTCTCTCCTGCCGCCGCGCAGATACCGGACAAGCCCGCCGTGGTCTTTCAGCCCTCGCATCAGAAGGACACCGGGGAGAACTACAACGAAGCCCTCACCTGCGACGCCATAGTGCAGTATGCCATGCATACTCCGCCCTATTACGACGAGCACAAGGTCTGGAGCTATTTCCAGCCCGGCCTGCACCATTCCGATTCCGGCACCAACACGCTCAAGGCCCATACCACGGCCGTGGAGAACGGCAAGCTCTCCGGCTACGCGTGGGAACTTCAGCGCTCCAACGAGATAGCGCCCGTGGTGTTCATCGGCGTGCACAATAACGGCGGCACCAATCGCCACGCCGTCTGGGGCTACATCCACGACGGCGACGCGCTGGAGGCCCAGAACCGCCGCCTTTCGGATATCCTGATAGAGGAGATAGCGCGCGCCACCGACCTGGAGAACCGCGGCACCCACCTGGACAGCTCCACCGGCCGCAACGACTACCGCTGCGACGCCACCGGGCGCCTCGCTTTTTACAGCGTGGACGAGAACGTGAACCGGGCGCCTTACCGGGTGCTTCTGGAGATCGGCGACATAGACAAGAGCCGCGCTTTCCTGCTGGACGAGGGGGCCCGGCGGGCCATAGGCGCGGCCATAAAAAAAGGCTTGCAAAGGTTCCTTGAAGGTAAGTAAAGTAGCAGCGGGGGTAGGGATATGCAGAAACTACAGGCTTCAGCGCTCGTCATAGACGACGAGGACGAAATGCTCATGCTCTGCGCCGGCATAGTGGGCGAGCTGGTGGCTGAAGTAGTGACGGCCGATTCCTCGGCCGCGGCCCGGGCGGCTTTCCATAAAAAATCTTTTGACCTGGTGCTCACCGACATAAACATAGACTCCGGCGGCGACGGCGTGACGCTGGCCCAGGAGATCAAGAGCATCTCACCCGGCACCAAGGTCATCATGATGACCGCCGACCCCACCCTGGAGAACGCTATAGGCGGGCTCAAGTCCGGCGCGTCCGATTACATCATAAAACCCTTCAGTATCGAACACCTGTCCAGCGTGGTGCGGGCGGTCTTTGAAAAGGCGGCGCTTTCTTCGGAGCTGCAGCGTGAGAAGGCCATGAAGAAGGAGCTCGAGGACGCCTATGCCCAGCTGAAGGCGAGCGAGGGGGCCAAGGACGCCTTCCTGGGGCGGGTGAACCACGAGCTGCGCACCCCGCTGGCCATCGCCGTTACCTCCTGCGAACTGCTCTCTCCGCAGTTGCAGGGGGAACAAAAGGAATTATGCGCGAAAGTGGAAAAAGCCCTGAAGTGGCTGCAGCTGGAGATAGGGGAACTGCTGCTTTACAGCGGCCTGTTCAAAGGCGAGCTGAAGATAGAGAAGGCCCCGGCGGACCTCTGGGCCCTGCTGGAGGAAACTTCCGCCGGCCTTAAATTCATCTACGAGGACATGGCCATTGCCGTGAACCTTTCCAGGGAGGGAGAGCCTTTCCCGGTGCTGTCCGACGTGCGCCTGATGGCCGAGGTGTTCCGGCAGCTGCTGGTGAACGGGGTGAAGTTCAACAAGAAAGGCGGCGCCATAAATGTCCGCGTCCGCTACGCTTCCGACCACGTCATGTTCTGGTTCTCGGATACCGGCCCCGGAGTAAAGGACGAAGTTCTGCCCCACCTGTTCGACAGTTTCTTCCAGGCCGCCGACTACCTAACGCGCGAGGTGGGGGGCATAGGCCTGGGCCTGGCCACCGTGAAGCGCATAGTTGAGGCGCACGGCGGAGGGGTGGCCGCGCAGAAGAACCCCGGCGGCGGCATGCAGTTCTCGCTCTCCCTGCCGCGCGGCTGATTGAACCCGGACCCGGGTAATTTATACACTATCTGTCTTCGGGGCATGGTGAAATGGTATCACGCGTGCTTTGGGAGCATGAGTCCCGGGTCCGATTCCCGGTGCCCCGATAAGATTTTCAGAACCGCGGCAAAATTTATATAATAGTCCTGTCGGTCCTATTCCGGGATGGTGTAACGGTAGCACGAGAGACTCTGAATCTCTTTGTCTAGGTTCAAATCCTAGTCCCGGAGCCAAGATTTGGTATACCTACTCAAGGTCAGACAGCCTCCGAAAGGGGGCTGTTTTTTATGCGTCAATATGTGTCGCTATTTTGTATATTTGAGGGAAGATATAAGAAGACTTGGTTTACGGGGGAGAGGCTTCTCATGCAAAAGCGACGTCTATTGAGTTTGGTGATGCTGCTTTCTGTTCCATCTGCGTATGGGCAAATAGTAAGTACAAGACCTTATACATGGGATGATATCGGTTACTCTGCGCCGCTTGAACGGAATATCTTTCAATGGGAAGATGCGAATGCAGTTGAAAGAGCTAGATATTTAGAACTATTTCGTGTTGCCATTGAGTATTCGCTCCAGAACATGGGGAAGCCTTTAAAAGAACTTGATGTTAAAAAAACTGGTCCACATATGGAGTTCTATAAGATGACTCCGGAGTTCACATCTTACTATTATCGTAAATACGGCGATTTAAAGCAGGCGGCTGATTGTTTATATAAATACTGGATTCATTCTAAGCATAGCCCGGAATGGGCGCTGCCCGATAATAACCCATACGATACAGTTCTTAATGCCTACGAAGAGGCCGGGATGTATAAGGAAAAATCGGAATTCTATTCGAAAGCGTACCCGGATTTTATGAGTTGGCTAGCAGAAGGTACAGATGTAAAAATGATAAAAAGTAACTTCACGGAATACAAGAAGAACTGGCCGAGCCAAGCTGAGAGCTACCGCTTCTTTATGAATGGTTGGCGCAGAGCCAAAGAACTCGCGAAAACTGCAAAGCCCAAGGCTCTAGAACCTGATGTTCAGAATCATGAGTGGTTCTACAGTGGGAAGCAGGACGAGGTGCTAAAAGCTTTGGAATATTACCACGAACACAAAGTCAACTTTATGCTGGAGAAGGCTTTGAAACATAAGGACGAAGTAATTGGAGCAAAAGCACGGGAATATCTGGGGAAGTAAGGAGAAGGTTTTTGCGGTCATTGTTTTGAAAGGCTTAATAGCTCCGTGGTCTCTGCGCAGGCATAGGGCTGTAACAGCCACTCTTTCAATTGCTGCGCAAGTTCGAGCACTGAAGACTCAACGGAGCCAAGATTTGGTATACCTACTCAAGGTTAAACAGCCCCCGAAAGGGGCTGTTTTGTTTGATAGAATAGAGGGATGAGGAGGGGGCATGCAGATGCAAAATAGAACCTTAATTTGGACCTCTGTTATAGTTTTATCTCTTGTGTTGGCGGCAAAGTTGGCTATTAATCACTATTCGCCACATGAGAAGAAAACCGATTTGGGAGTCAACAATGTGTCGTCTGTTTCGTCAACGCCTCTTTTGCAAGAGACGAAAACTGATCCCCAGGCGGAAATCAAAGCGACCATGCAACCAGTGTCTCAAGTGTCTCCAGGGCAGGGTTTGCGCACTAAAGAGTTGTTTTCTGCTATAGAGGAGTTCGATGAGAAGGCAATATTAAAAGCGATTGATGACGGTGCGGATATAAATGCACACGACCCAGATGATTCGCGGCACTTTACGCCTTTGTTAAAGGCCTCTCATGATGTGTCTGAAGGGTTTGCGGAAAGTTCTGTTAGAGTCGTGGAGTTGTTGTTGTCAAAAGGGGCTGATATAAATAAGTCCGCGCCTGATGGAACAACTGCGCTCGTACGTGCTGCATGTGATAACGACACGAATATGGTAAGGCTGCTTTTAGAGAGGGGGGCGGACGCCAATTTGGGAAATTATCCTGGGATACTATGTGCGGTTCATTGCAATTCTCCTGAAATGGTCTCTTTGTTCATTTTGCACAAGGCAAACGTTAACGCTTTAGATGGAACTGGACGCTCTCCATTAAAGGAGGCGATAAAGTCTGGTAATACAGAAATCCAAAAGCTTTTGCTAAATGCCGGGGCTAAAGGTAACTAGCGCTTTGAAATTGCTGCTAAATCGTTTTTGGCTTTAAGACCTTGGTTTATTCTGCGCAAAGCGCAAACAGTTCCGTAGTCGCTACACATGCGCAGGGTTCCAATAGCCATTCTTTCAATTGCTGCGCAAGTTCGAGCACTGTAGACTCAACGGAGTTCCCGCTTTCAAGGCCCTGGCTTCCGCCGGGGCCTTTTTTTGTATATTAAAAAGTGTTGACAGAATGCAGGGGCGAAGAAATGGATACAAATTTACTTAAATCCGAAATTGCTAAAGCGTTTTCCAATGTAATTTATCCGGGAGACTGGTGCTTGAAGGGGAGCACCGAAGGGGAGGAACCATATCTGCTTGAAAAGGAGTTCAAGGGAAAAACAGATTGGAGGACCTTGGCTCCGGAGTTCCTTGACCAGGCACCTGGTGGATTTGGATCTGCGCTGAGTTTCTTTTCTGATGAGGCCTTCCGTTTCTTCCTCCCGGCTTATCTGATAGCAGATGTCGACGGCAAGTTGGAATCCTGTGATGTCGCTTACTATCTTGCCGGGAAACTGCAGAAGAAGCCGGAGGAAAGCGAATTGCTCAATCCCAAACGATACGGAGACAGGACTTGGTGGGATTACGCGACCTTCAGGCTATCCGTATTCAACCGGGAGCAGTGCTCAGTGATATCGAAGTATTTAAGGTTCAAGCTGGAATTTCCTGATTCTGATGAATTCGTGATAAAAAAGGCGCTTCAGAATTATTGGGACCCAAGGTCCAATGGCGCTAAAGTCTAGGCTTTGCCAATATTCTAACGGCCGTTCTTCACTGCGCCATCTGGGGTTACTATTGCGATTCGCAATTCGGATTCTATCTTAAGCACGTTACCCTCTGTGTTCAGGTAGGGAAGAAAATTTCAGGCCCCTGTCAAAAGGGGCCTGTTTTTATATCCCCAAGGCCGCCTTTTTGTAGAATATCGAAAGCTGCATTTATGAACGAGAGATTTAAGAAAATTATTCGCTGGATATCCAACTGGGGATTAAATCTCTCTATTGCTTTGTCATTCGGGTTGCTGCTGCTGGTTTCCTGGTGGGCAGTGTATGCTTGTTGCATTCATCCGGAGTATTGGCATAAATTTCCGCAACCGTCCGGGAATTCATATCAGGAGTCGATGCAAGTTTTGAGGCAATTGTATAAACCTAATGGGAAGAATTAGCCGACTAATTGATTGGGGGCGGCAAAACCGCCTTAAAGCCAAGTTGATTGTGCTGATAATTCTTTGGCTGCTTATAGCCTGCATTTTCGGAGGGGTGCGCCTGCTGCATTATAACGAGGTGTGGCATTCTCCTTTCTCCATGGAGGGGATCCCGCCTTCACTTGGAAGCACTAGCGGGAACAATTAGTCCTCAGATGATTCTCACCTCCCGACTCAGTATAAGCCGGTTCCCCTTTGTGTTCCAGTGGGGGAGCCAAATTTTAGCCCCCGCGAGGGGGCTTTTTATTTATAATAATTCTCTGTAAAAGCAGGAGGCACGATGAGCGTATCTTCGCATCTTAGTCCCGAGCCCGAGCGGAGGCTCTGGGTCATACACGAGAACGTGCGGCGGTCCGTGGAATGGACCGACACGAAGCTGGGAATACTGGCTGTGCTGGCCGTGCTCGAGATCCCGGTCATCTTCGGCGGGTTCCGGCCGGGCCTGCTGACCTACGCGGGAGCCCTGCTGATGTGCCTGGCGCTGCCGCTGGTCCTGGCCGGGCTTTCGCCTTTCGTGGACGCGCCCGGCCCCGTTTCCCTGCTGGACCAGCCGGTGGGCAAGATGCTGCCCGACGACTCTTTCCTGCTGGCGCGCGACCTCGCCCGCTATCCGCACGCCGAGCTGGTCTTCCGGCTGGAAAAATACCTGGGCGGGGGAATAACCTCGCTGCGGTATCACGAGGATATAGTGGCCCGCATCATAGCCGTGTCCCGGGCCTGCGTGCGAAAGGAACGGCTGTTCTCGGCCGCCTGCGTCGCAGCCCTCGCGGCACAGCTGGCCCTGATAGCGGCGCTGCTGCTGCGCTGAAGCCGTCTTTAATTTTTCTACAATATAACCATGCAAAACATCTCCGCCCTGTTCGGTCCCTGGATCATAGGCTTTTACGCCTTTATCTTCATCGCGCTCGCCGCGCTGTACAGGGCCGACCCGGAGTCCCGCAAGCGCCTCGGCGGTACGGCCCTCATGGCCGTCTTCTCCATAGTCGGGCTGCTGACGGTGAAACTGATGGGCGGGGCGGAGGCCGGGCGCCTGCCGCGGCTCCTCGAGATAGCCTCGCGGATGCTCGCCATGGTGGCGGCCATCAACGTGGCGGCCGTTTTCGGTTTCTCCATAGTGATGCCGCGCATGCGCGCCAGGGTCTCCAAGTTCGTGGAGGACCTGATCCTGGCCGGGGCTTACGCGCTGGGCGGATTGGCCGTCATCTCGGCCTCCGGCGCCAACCTCAGCGGTATCCTGGCCACCTCCGCGGTGGTCACCGGCGTGGTGGCCTTCTCGCTGCAGGACACGCTGGGCAACGTGATAGGCGGCATGGTGCTGCACCTGGAAAATTCCTTCATGCCCGGCGACTGGATCCGGGTGGACCAGTACGAAGGCGTGATCCGAGAGGTGCGCTGGCGCCAGACCACGCTGGAAACGCTCAACGGCGACATCGTGGTGATCCCCAATATCAACCTGATGAAGAGCCCGGTGACGGTGCTGGGCCGCGCCGCCGGCAATACCACCTGGCGCGCGGTGCCGTTCAACGTGTATTATGACCGGACCCCCGGCGAAGTTACCGCCGTGCTGGACGCCGCCTTCAGGGAGGACCCGCCCGCGGGGGTCTCCGCCGTGCCGGCGCCCTGCTGTGCCCTGAAAGATTTCCTTCCCAATTGCATGACTTTCGAGGTGCGGTACTACCTTACCGACTTCACCTCGCCCGCGGGGGTGGATTCACGGGTGCGCATGAAGATTTTCTACGCCCTGTCCCGGGCCGGCATAAAACTTTCCGTACCCAACCGCTCACTGGTACTCAGCGAAGCCGCGGAGCAGGCCGCGGAAAAGGGCGCGAAGCGCGAGCAGGAGCGCCGTCTGGCGGCGCTGAAAGGCGTGGACGTGTTCCAGGGCCTTACCGAAGCCGAACGCAGCATTCTAGCCGGCAGGCTCCAGCCCACGCCGTTCGCGGCGGGGGAAATGCTGATGCGCCAGGGAGCCGTTGCGGACTGGCTGTATATCGTTTACGACGGCAAGGCCGAGGTCCGGGTGCATTCGGAGGACTCGGATTCTTATCACACGGTAAAGACGCTGGGACCCGGGGATTTTATAGGCGAAATGGGGCTGTTCACGGGCGAGCCGCGTTCGGCCACGGTAGTGGCGGCCGCGGACACCGGCTGTTACCGCCTGGACAGGGAAGGTTTCAGGGGTGTGCTGGCGAGCCGTCCCGAGATAGCGGACTCCATAGCTTCCATGCTGGCCAGCCGCCGCGTGGAACTGGCCGCGGCCAGGGAAAGGCTGGCCGGCGAAGCCGCCGCCGCGGGCCTGGGCCTGGCGCAGAAGGACCTGCTGTCGAAGATAAGGAATTTCTTCAAGCTGTAGGGGTTACAGCCATTTATGTCTTGGATACCGGCGCGCGAGCGCCGGTTTCAATTTGGGGTAGCTTTCCGCCCAGAAACTCTTGAGGTCCTTGGTGACCTGTACCGGCCGCATGGAGGGGGCGAGGATGTGCACCACCAGCGGCACCCGCCCCGCGGCCACCCTCGGCGTTTCGGTCACCGAAAAAAGGTCCTGGATCTTGGCTTCCAGGTAAGGCTCCCTGCCTTTGGGATATCTTATCTTGGCCCGGCGGCCGCCGGGCATTTCCAGGCGCGCCGGGGCGTGCTTGTCCACCAGGCGCACTTTTTCCCAACCATACCACTCGTGCAGCGCCGGCAGCACCGGGCGGGTGCGGGCCTCTGCCACAGAGCGCGCGCCCGAGCAGATGTCTGAAATTATAAGCCGCCGGTCCTCTTCGGAGAGCGCCTCCAGGCCGAAGTCGGGGCAGGCGCCGGCCAGGAACTCCACGCGCGCCAGCCAGTCCTCCACTTCCTCGTCCCACTTCTGCAGCTTTTCCGCCCCGCTGATGAATTCCTCGGCGATGAGTTCCGAGGAGGCCTTGGCGGGTTTCGCCGCCGCGATTTCGCGGCGCACGGTCACGCCGCGGTAAAGGGTCAGGGTCTCGGTCACGGGGGTGCGCATGGTTTCGTCCAGGGCGGCCCGGGTGACGGTCTCCATGTCGCCGGGGAAAGCTTCCTTCAGCCACTCCTCTTTTATCTCGGCGGCGAAAGAAAGGGTGATGTCCGCGGCGCCTTTCTGGCGGCTCTCCAGCGCCTCGCCGGCGCAGATCACGGCCGCGCCCGCGGCGGCGCTGGCCGGGTCAAGGCGCCCGCGGCGGCCTCCGGGCAGCTGGTAGCGGCCTTTCTCGGCGGAGAACATGGCGCCCACCCGGTCCGGGAAGGCGCGCAGGAAACATTTCGCCGCCAGCCGCAGCCCGCCGCCCGAGGGGGAGGCGCCGCCGGCGAGCCGCCGGGCCAGGCGGACGGCGTCGCGCGCGGCGTTCTGCTTTACGCCGGCCTTCTGGCAGGTGAAATAGTCGAAATCGGAGTCGGCGCAGAGTTCCAGCGCCTTTACCACGGCCGCCAGGTCGGAGCGCAGGTCGGCGTGGCGGCTGCCGGGGCCGCCCTTTTCCAGCCAAAGCCCGCGGCCCTGCGCGGCGGCGGCGATAAGGGAGCATTCATAGGCGCAGCCCAGGCGCGCGCCTTCCACCATCATGCGCGAATAGCGCGGGTGCAGCGGATAGCCGGCCATGGCCTTGCCGTCGGGGGTCAGCCGGCCGTTATTGTCCGCGGCGCCCAGTTCGAGCAGCAGGCGCTCCGCCCTTTCCTCGTCCTGCTTGTCGGGCGGGTCCAGCCAGCGCAGGGCGCCGAAACCGGCATAGCCGCAGGCCTTAAGCGTCAGGAGGGCTTCGCTGACGTCCACCCGCAGGATCTCCGGCTCCAGCGAAAGCGGCCGGCCGGCGTTATCCCTTTCCGTCCAGAGGCGCGCGCAGACGCCCGGGCGGGTGCGGCCGGCGCGCCCGGCGCGCTGTTCGGCGGAGGGCGCCGCTATGTTCTCCGTAAAGAGGGTGTTGATGCCGCGGGCCCCGTCGAAGCGGGCTACCTTGGCCAGGCCGCTGTCTATCACGGCCGTTACTCCGTCTATGGTCAGCGAGGTTTCGGCGATGTTGGTGGCGATGATGATCTTGCGGCGGGAGGAGGGCTCCAGGGCCGCGTCCTGCTCGCGCGCGGGCATGTCGCCGTGCAGCGGCCGCACGTCGAAGCCGGCCAGGGCCGGCAGCTTGGCCAGCTCGCCGGCCGTGCGGCTGATCTCGTAGGCGCCGGGCATGAAGATGAGGGTGTGGCCCTCTTTCACGGATTGGGTCACCTGCGCGCAGGTCTTTGCGGCGGCGGCCGGGGCCGGAAGCTTGGCGGTCTCCGGGCCGCAGTAGGCCACGGTCACGGGGTAGGCCCGGCCGCGCGCCAGCACGGTCTCGCAGGGAGCCATATAGGCGGAAAGTTTTTTCTCGTCGAGGGTGGCGGACATGACCGCCACCAGCAGGTCGGGCCTGGGGCCGCGCTGCAGTTCCAGGCAGGCGGCCAGGGTAATGTCGCCGTGGATGTGGCGCTCGTGGAATTCGTCGAGGATGACGGCGGAATATTTTTTCAGCTGCGGGTCGGAGACCAGCTCGCGCAGGAGGATGCCTTCGGTCTCGAACACCACGCGGGTCCTGGGGCCGGTCTTGTCCTCGAACCTCACGCGGTAGCCTATCTCGCCTCCGGCGGCGCCGCCGCGCTCCGCGGCCACCCGGTCGGCCAGCATGCGGGCCGCCAGGCGGCGCGGCTCCAGCACCGCGATGCGCCCCTTCACCAGGCCGGAATCCAGCAGGAGCTGCGGCACCTTGGTGGACTTGCCCGAGCCCGGGGGGGAAGAAATGATCAGGCGGCGGCTTTTAGCCGCGGCCGCCAGGATCTCTCCCGCGCTCTGCTGTATGGGAAGAAGGCTCACCGGGATATTTTATTAATTAATCAGGCCGCCGGGGGCGGGTTCCAGCTGTATTCCGCCTCCGCGAGGAAGGCGGCGTGGTCGGAAACGTCCGCCCAGGGGCCGTCCTTGAGCACCCTGGCGCTGGTCACTTTGAAGCCGCGCAGGTAGATGCGGTCCAGCGGGAAAACCGGCAGGGCGGCGGGGAAAGTGCGCAGCTTCCGGCCGTGCAGCGTAAGCCCGGCGTCCTTCATGGCCAGGGCCGTTTCCAGCACGTCGGTCTTGCGCTTGCGCCACTCGTTGAAGTCGCCGGCCACTATCACCGGTTCGTGGTCCGGCACGGTGCGGACTATGAAGTCGCGGATCTTGCGGAACTGCTTGGTCCGCGACACGCACAGCAGGCCCAAATGCACGCAGACGCAATGCAACGGAGGCTTGCCTTCCGGGAGTTCTATCCTGGCGTATAGCAGGCCGCGCTGTTCCACGCGGTTGGTGGAGATGTCCACCTTCTCCGAATGGAGTATGGGGAAGCGCGAAAGGATGGCGTTGCCGTGGTGCCCGGCGGTGTACACGGCGTTCTTGGCGTAGGCGTGGCTGAAGCCGGAGACCTCGGTCATGAACTCGTGCTGGGGTTTCTGCGGCCAGCCGAAATAACGCTCGGCGTGGCGCAGGTTCTGGCCCACCACTTCCTGCATGAAAACGATGTCCGCGCCGCTGGCATGCACGCATTCGCGCAGCTCCGGCAGCGCGAAGCGCTTGTTCAGCGCCGAAAAGCCCTTATGGGCGTTGATGGTGAGAAAACTGAGCTTCATACCCGTCCCCTTTTCTCATGATAACAAAAAACCCGGGGTTTTAGCCCCGGGCTTTCTGTGCGGCGGTCCCTGCTCAGTACCGGTAATGCTCCGGCTTGTAGGGGCCTTCCGGCTTGACGCCGATGTAGTCGGCCTGTTCCTTGGTGAGCTTGGTCAGCTTTACGCCGATCTTCTCGAGGTGCAGGCGGGCTACTTCCTCGTCGAGGTGCTTGGGCAGGCGGTACACGCCCACGGCCATCTTCTTGGTCCAGAGCTCCAGCTGCGCCAGGGTCTGGTTGGAGAAGGAGTTGCTCATCACGAACGAGGGATGGCCCTTGGCGCAGCCCAGGTTCACCAGGCGGCCGTCGGCCAGCAGGTAGATGGACCGGCCGGAGGGCAGGTCGTAGCGGTCCACCTGGGGCTTGATGTTGAGGCGCTTGACGCCCTTGGCGTTCTTGAGCGCCTCCACCTGGATCTCGTTGTCGAAGTGGCCGATATTGCAGACTATGGCCTGGTCCTTCATCTTGAGCATGTGTTCCAGGCGGATGATGTCCTTGTTGCCGGTGGTGGTCACGTACACGTCGCCCTCGCCCAGGGTGTCTTCCACGGGCTTCACTTCGAAGCCTTCCATGGCGGCCTGCAGGGCGCAGATGGGGTCTATCTCGGTGACGATCACGCGCGCGCCGAAGCCGCGCAGGGAGCGGGCCGAGCCCTTGCCCACGTCGCCGTAGCCGCAGACCACGCACACCTTGCCGGCTATCATCACGTCGGTGGCGCGCTTGATGCCGTCGGCCAGGGACTCGCGGCAGCCGTAGAGGTTGTCGAACTTGGACTTGGTCACGGAATCGTTGACGTTGATGGCGGGCACCATCAGCTTGCCGGCCTCGTGCATCTGGTAGAGGCGGTGCACGCCGGTGGTGGTCTCTTCGGAAACGCCCTTCCAGTCCTTGGCGGCCTGGTGCCAGCGCTTGGGGGAGACCTTCAGGATGGCCTTCAGGCAGTTGTTGAGTTCCTGCTCGTCCTCGCCGCCTACCTTGGCGTCGAGTATCTTGGCGTTATCCTCGGCTTCCACGCCGCGGTGGATCATCATGGTGGCGTCGCCGCCGTCGTCGACTATAAGCTGCGGCCCTTTGCCGCCGCCGAAGTCCAGCGCGCGCTCGGTGCACCACCAGTACTCGGCCAGCGTCTCGCCCTTCCAGGCGAACACGGGGATGCCGGCCGCGGCTATGGCGGCGGCGGCCTGGTCGGAAGTGGAGAAAATGTTGCAGGAGCACCAGCGCACTTCGGCGCCGAGGGCGGCCAGCGTCTCTATCAGCACGGCCGTCTGCGTGGTCATATGCAGCGAGCCCATCACGCGCGCGCCCTTGAGGGGCTTCTTGGCCGCGTATTTTTCGCGGATGGCCATGAGGCCGGGCATTTCCTTCTCGGCGATGTCAATTTCCTTGCGGCCCCATTCGGCCAGGGAAATGTCCTTAACTTTGAAATCGTTCTTCATGGTCCTGCTCTCCTTTACCGCTGTGCTCATAAGCCCTCCAAGGCTGAATATAGCAAGATTATATCTTTTTGCCTCCGCGGGAGGGAACAGGCCGCCTGTTTGCTACAATTTATGCATGAAATACAGAAAAACCGCTCTCGCCTGCGGCCTGCTGCTGGCCGCCGCTCTCTCCGCCGTCCCGGCCTTCGCCGCTGAATGGGTAATAAAACAGAGCACCTATTACCTGACCGCCCAGCAGCAGAGTTTTCCGGATTTCCCGGCACCGCCGGCCGCCGGTTCGAAGCAGGACCAGGCCGACTTCGCGGTCCTGAAAGAGTGGCAGCTAAAGCGCACGCCGGAAGACTGCGCCCGCGCCAACGCCGGTGCCCACGCCGAGTTCAAGGAATTTTTCGGGGACATGAGCCCGTTCGCCGACCCCCTGCCGGCGGAGGCTGCCGTTATCCTCGACCGTGTGCGGGCCGACACGGATTGGGCCGTGTACGGCATAAAGGAGAGGTTCAAGCGGCCGCGGCCTTTCCTGACGGATAAGGAACTGGAGCCTTGCCTTGGGCGGGCCGGCGGTAAGGCCTACCCAAGCGGGCACGCCACCATCTCCCGGGTGTTCGCCCTGCTGCTGGCCGACCTCGTGCCCTCGCGGCGGACCGATTTCCTCGCCCGCGCCGACGAAGCCGCCCTGGACCGAGTGATAGGCGGGGTGCATCATCCCACGGATATAGAGGCGGGCAAGCGCCTGGCGGACCGGGTTTACAAGGCCTTTAAAAAGAGCCGGCGGTTCAGGCAAGACCTGGAAGCGCTGCGGGCGCTGCTGCCGGCCAGGACGGGGGGCCGCTGATATGGGGGATAACGACAGGCTCGTTTATTCCACCGGACCAGACGGCACGGTAAAATGCCCGAACTGCGGGAAGACTCCCTGCGAATGCGCCGAAGGGCTGGCCGGGGAACTGCGGCAGCGCACCCAGACGGAGCCGGTGCGCGTGACGTTCAGGAAGACCGGGAAGGGCAGCGGGATGACGCTGGTGGAAAAACTGCCCATGCATCCCGCCGGCAAAGAGGAACTGCTTAAGAAATTTAAGAAGCGCCTTGGCGCCGGCGGGGCGGTGAAGAACGGCGTCCTGGAGATACAGGGCGACCGCAGGGCTTTCATCAAGGCGGAACTCGAAGCCGCCGGCTACAAAGTGCGGCTTATAGGCTGAGTGTCAGCCGGCCCAGTACCATTCCAACTGAACGGGAGTAGGCGCCACATCTAGCTGGCAGCCGTCCCCGCCCTCCTGGCGCATCCGCGGCAGGATCTCCCTGAACTTCCAGCGCTTGTCCGTGTCCCTCGCGAAAACCCAGTATTCCGTGAACGGCGCCGGGGCGGCGTCCTTGTGCAGCGGTTTGCCGCCGCGGCTGAGGGCCCGTCTGGCGCTGGCGTTTATGCGCGCCGTGAATTCGTCCTTGCGGCCGGGGGTCCCGGTGGCGAATTGCGTGAGCACTATCTCGGCCTTGCGGGTGTAGAGGTCAGCGAATTCGAATTTCAGACCCTCTTTGGCCCTGGCGGCCATGAGGGCTTTCAGTTTAGCCAGCGTCTCCGGGAAAAGCGCGTCGGCCTGCAGGTCCTCGGGCCTGTTCTTTTCCCAGGCGCCGTAAACGTTGAGGAAGGCCAGCGTGGCGGCTATTTCCATGCGCTGCCTGTCCCAGGGGTCGCCGGAGGCGTCATACCTGGAGGGGGCTTTCGGCTGTTCAGGCGCCGGCGTCTGCCGCCCGGGGGTCACCGGGGCCGGCGCGGCCATCGCCGCCGCGGCGATCACGGCCGCCGCCTGCAGGGGGATGTCCGCGGTCTGCCCGGGCTCGGCGGGCAGGTTGGGGGCGCTGAGGATATACTCTTCCGTGGTCTGGTTTATGGCGGAAGGCACCCAGCGGCCGTTTACGGGGCGGAAGGTCCAGAACTCCTGGAAGGTGGAAGTGAAACGGCTGCCGCGCACCAGCGCGCCGGAATTCTCGTTCAGAACGTAATCCTTTGCGGAGGCGGTGATGAGGGCGGTGACGGAGCGGTCTTCGGGCGCGGCGGGGAAGCGCACATGCACGAAGTCCACCGCCTGCACCTGCACGTTCTCCATATAATTTTTTTCGCCACGGGCGAGCATGTGGTCCACCTTGGAGGTGTGGCCGTCGAAGAGCTCGGGAGCTATCCTGCTCCTGAGCGGGGAATAGTCGCGGGCCTGCCAGGCGGCCTGCATGGCCAGGAAGATAGAGCGCACCTCCGCCTCCAGCAGTTCCGGCTTCAGCGCCGGGTCGGAGGCCGCGAGCGAGGCGAGGATCTTTTCGGTCTGGGAAGAGCGCAGCGCTATCTGCTCGCGCGTAAAAAGGCGCTCCGTCTCCGCGCCGCCGCCGGTGCCGAAGAACATCTCCTTTAACTTCATAAACAGTACGATGGGGCCCAGGATGATGAGCGTCAGCAGATTGCCGCCGCGGCTCCCGCGGCCCCCGCCGCCGCCCTTGTTGTGGACCACGAAGCCGTTGGCTATGAAAGTGTTGGGGGGGGCGACTTCCAAGTTGTAAACGTCGGTCTCGGAGCCGGGGCGCAGTTTTTTTATCTTCACCCAGACCACCCTGCCGTCCTGCAGTTGGCCTATCTCGTCGCCGGCCTTGAACGTCCCGGCCTCGGCGAAGCCGTGGCGGGTGAGGAAAGGGTGTTCTCCCGTAGTGGTGACCTTCCCGCTCTTCGTGGTGATGGTGAGCAGGCGGCCGCGTTCCTTGATGAACCTGCGCACCGGTACTTCCATCAGGCGGCCGTCGGAGTAGGCCAGCACCCTGTCGCCGGGGCGCAGGGCCTCTATGATGATATCGCCGGCGGTGGTAGTGACCAGCGTGCCGGCGGCGAAACAACCGCCGCCACCGCCTCCTCCTCCGCCGCCGGCCCTGGACCAGGCGGGCGCGGCCGGAGCGCAAAGCAGGGCTAAGGCCAGCAGGAATTTCATGATCTTAGTGCAGGGCGGCTATCAGGGCGCCCAGGACGGCCGCGGCGATTATAATGCTGACTCCCAGTATGGCCGAAGAGACTATGCGGCCGAAGTAGTCGGCCACGGCGCGGTTGCCGCGGATTATCTCCTTGCCCTCGTCTATGTTGGGGGTGAGTTTGTTGAAGACCGCGGGTATGCGGGCGGAAATGCGGATGAGCAGCACGGCTCCCGCGGCGGCGCCGGTCAGCGCGAAGATCACGGCCCAGGCGATATTGATTATAGTTTCCATCATGAAGCCTCCCAGAAAGAGTCTGCCGTAAGTGTATATTTTTTGCGCTTTTCTGTCATCAGGGGAATTCCGCGGCGGTTTTGTGGGCGGAGTTTTTTGATGCCGCCCTTTAAAATGATAAAATATAACCCGTAGGCAGTCCCGGCATCCTGATCCAGCGGTTCCGTTCAGTTCCCGGCAAATTTTACTGCTAATTCCCCGTTAAAGCGGGCCGTTCACCTATGATAACGCTCAGAAACGTCCATAAATCTTTCGGCAATCAGGTCCTTTTCGAGGACGCCTCGCTGCAGGTCAACGAGGGCGACAGGTTCGCCCTGGTGGGTCCCAACGGCGCCGGCAAGTCCACCCTGTTCAAGATGATGCTGCGCGTCGAAGAAGCCGACGACGGCGAGCTGCAGTTCAAGAAAGGCGTGGTGGTGGGCTACCTGCCGCAGGAGAACCCGCCCAGCTCCGAGAAGACCGTGGTGGAGGAAGTGCTCGACGGCGCAGAGGACTACGACGGCCGCCTGGAGGCCGAAGGCAAGTCCATCCTGATGGGCCTCGGTTTCAAGGTGGACGGCTTCACCCGCAAGGTGAACACCCTTTCCGGCGGCTGGGCCATGCGCGTGGCCATGGCCAAGCTCCTGCTCAAGAAGCCGGACCTGCTGCTGCTCGACGAGCCCACCAACCACCTGGACCTGGACTCGCTGATGTGGCTGGAGGAATACCTCCAGTCCTACCAGGGCGCCATCTTCGTCATCTCCCACGACCGCGACTTCATCAACAAGATCTGCCACGCCATCGTTTCCCTGCAGGACAAGACCCTGCGCGTTTACCACGGCGACTATGAAAAGTTCCTGGGGGAGCGCGAGGCCGAGAAGCAGAAGATCTATTCCGCCTGGCGCCTGCAGCAGGAAGAGATAGCCCAGATGGAGGATTTCATCGCCCGCAACCGCGCGCGCGTCTCCACCGCCGCCCGCGTGCAGAGCATGATCAAGCGCCTGGAGAAACTGGAGCGCATAGAGCTGGTGCAGGAAGTGAAGACCGTTAAGATCCGTTTCCCGCAGCCGAGCCGCACCGGCACCAAGGTGCTGGAGCTCAAGGGCATCAACAAGACCTACAAGGTGGCCGACCATCCGGACATCAAGGTCTATGAGAATTTTGATTTCGAACTGCAGCGCGGCCAGAAGATGGCCTTCGTGGGCCACAACGGCGCGGGCAAGAGCACGCTGCTCAAGATGCTCGCCGGCGTGATAGAGCCGGATTCCGGCGAGCGCGTGCTGGGCCTCAACGTGAAGACCGGATATTTCTCCCAGCACCGCGACGGCATCCTGGACCCGCGCAAGACCGTGCTGCAGGAGGCCATGGACAACGACCGGATGAACCCCGAGCTGATGGTGCGCACGGTGCTCGGCACCTTCCTGTTCCCCGGCGACAACGTTTACAAGAAGACCGAAGTGCTCTCGGGCGGCGAGAAGAGCCGCCTGATGCTGGTAAAACTGCTCATGGACCCGCCCAACGTCATCCTGATGGACGAGCCCACCACCCACCTGGACATGGCCAGCGTGGACGCGCTCATAGCCGCCCTCAAGGAGTTCGAGGGCACCCTGTGCATGATCAGCCACGACGTCTACTTCCTCAACGCCCTGGCCGATTCCGTGGTGCACGTGGAGCAGGGCAAGACCACCGTTTACCCCGGCAACTACGATTACTTCCGCTACCGCCAGGAACAGCTGGCCCGCGAGGCCGCCGGCCAGAAGCGCAAGCAACAGGCGGAGCCGGAACCCCAGGCCGCCCCTTCCTCCGACTACGAGGAGAAGAAGCGCCTGGAGGCGGAGGCCCGCAAGAAGACCCGCCGCGCGGAGACTTTGAAGAAAGAGATCGCCTACACCCGCAAGAACGTGGAGAACCTCGCCGCCAAGATGTCCGCGCCCGAGATCCACTCCGACTACGCGCAGGTAAAAGAGCTCGGCGATAAGATAGCCGCCATGGAAGCCAAGATCGCCGCCTTTACCGGCGAACTCAGCGCCCTGGAGAGCGCCTCCGAGGAAATAGTCGGCAATTCCTGAGCGGATAGAGAATTTTAAGGAGCACAACTAATACATGCAACAAGATAACGCCAAGCGCCGGCCCGACCTGCGCAACATCGCCATCATCGCGCACGTCGACCACGGCAAAACCACCCTCGTTGACGCCATGCTCAAGCAGACCGGGGCCTTCCACGACAAGACCGGGGAAGAAGCCATCTGCATCATGGACTCCAACGACCTGGAGAAAGAACGCGGCATCACCATCCTGTCCAAGAATACCTCCGTCCGCTACAAGAACAACACCATCCACATCGTGGACACCCCCGGCCACGCCGACTTCGGCAGCGAAGTGGAGCGCGTGCTGCGCATGGTGGACGGCGTGCTGCTGCTCGTGGACGCCCTCGACGGCCCCATGCCGCAGACCCGCTTCGTGCTGAAGAAATCCCTGGCGCTCGGGCTGCGCCCCATAGTCGTCATCAACAAAGTGGACCGCCTCAACTGCGACCCACACGCCGCCCTGGACAAGGTTTTCGCCCTGTTCATGGAACTCGGCGCCTCCGACGCGCAGCTGGACTTCCCCGTGGTCTACGCCGTGGGCCGCGACGGCTGGGCCTCGGCCGACTACCACCACCCCGCCAAGGACCTGAGCTACCTTTTCGAGACCATCATGAAGCACGTGCCCGGCCCGCTGGACCTCGACGACCAGCCCCTGCGCCTGCTCGTTACCATGCTGGACTACAGCTCCTACACCGGCCGCATAGGTGTGGGCCGCATCGTGCAGGGTAAGATATCTTCCGGTCAGCAGGTCTCCATGGGCCAGCCCGGCACCGAACCCAAGACCCGCAAGGTCATGCAGCTCATGGGCTACAAAGGCCTCGAGCGCGTGGTCATCAAGGAAGCCCGCTCCGGCGAGATCGTGGCCGTGGCCGGCCTGGAAGGCATAGAGGTGGGAGACACCGTTTCCGATCCCGAGAACCCCGGCGTGCTGCCCGGCCTCGAGATAGAGCAGCCCACGCTCTCCATGGAATTCTACGCCAACGACAGCCCCTTCTCCGGGCGCGAGGGCAAGTTCGTGACCGCCACCCAGCTGCGCGACCGGCTCTACAAGGAGCAGCAGATCAACGTGGGCCTGAAGGTGGAGGAGATCCCCGGCGAAGGCGGCTTCAAGGTCTCCGGCCGCGGCGAACTCCATCTTTCCATCCTCATCGAGACCATGCGGCGCGAGGGCTTCGAGCTCTGCGTGTCCAAAATGGTGGTGATCACCCACGTGGAGAACGGCGTTACCGTGGAGCCCGTGGAAATGCTGCTGCTCGACTCGCCCGCCGAGTTCCAGGGCGCGGTGATGAACGGCCTCGGCGCCCGCGGCGCCCAGTTAAAGAATATGAGCGTGGGAGAAGACGGCCGCGTCCGTTTCGAGTATGTCATTTCCTCCAAGGCGCTCATCGGCTTCAAGTCCGAGTTCATGACCTTTACCAAGGGCTCGGGCCTGATGCATCACAGCTTCCACGGCTTCCTGCCGGAGGGCAACTTCAACCGCCCCAAGCGCAACGGCGTCTTCATCGCCAAGGAGGCGGGCAAGTCCGCCGCCTACGCGCTCAACAGCCTGCAGGACCACGGCATCATGTTCGTGGGTTCCGGCGAGGACATCTATCTGGGCCAGATAGTGGGCGAGCACTGCCGCGCCAACGACCTGGTGACCAACCCGTGCAAGGAGAAGAAGCAGACCAACATGCGCTCCTCCACCTCGGACATGTCCATTGCGCTCACCCCGCACCGCGTCATGAGCCTGGAGCAGGCCATAGAATACGTCGAAGAGGACGAATTCGTTGAAGTCACCCCCAAGAGCCTGCGCCTGCGCAAGAAGATCCTGGACCACAGCCTGCGCAAGCGGGCCGACCGGGATTCGGAAGTTTTCGAGGACTAGGCCGATGGCCGTCAACATAGAGATCAAGGCCCGCGCCCGCGCCTGGCCGGCGCAGGTGAAGGCGGGCCTGGCTCTCGCGGATTCCTTCGAACGCCTGACGCAGGCGGACACCTTCTTTAATTGTTCCAACGGGCGCCTGAAACTGCGCGAGCAGCGCGGCAAGAACGACTATCTGGTGTTCTACCGCCGGGCGGGGCAGAAGGGTCCGAAAACTTCCACGTACACCCTGGTTCCTGTGAAGGACGCGGCTAAAACACGCCGCTCCCTCGCCCGCCTGCTGGGCGTCACAAAAAAGGTTTTCAAGCGCCGGCTGGTCTGCCACGCCGGCCGCACCCGCATCCATTTCGACGAGGTGAGGGGGCTGGGCCGCTTCATAGAACTTGAAGTGGTAATGAAGCCCGGGGAAGCGGCCGCCGCCGGCCGCCGGGAAGCCGCCCGGCTGATGCTGGCGCTGGGGGTCAAAAAGGCCGACCTCCTGGCCGGCGCTTACGCGGACATGCTATGACATTCTTCACCAAAGGCGAGGGAGGGGCCGGCGAACTGCTGAAGGTCGCCTACCCCATGATCCTGTCCACCGCCTCCACTACGGTGATGCAGTTCATCAACCGCCTGTTCCTCGCCAGGTACAGCTCCGACGCGCTGGCCGCCTGCGTGCCGGCCGGCCTGCTTTCCTTCGTCTTCGTCTGTTTCTTCTTCGGGGTGGCTTCCTATACCAACGCCTTCGTGTCCCAGTATTACGGCCGCGGCAAGTCCGCGAGCGTCTCCGTGGCGGTCTGGCAGGGCGTGTGGCTCTCGCTCTTCTCGGGCCTGCTGCTGCTCCTCCTTACGCCGGCTGGTTACTGGATCATAGAGCATTCCGGCCACGCGGCCTCGGTGGTGCCGCTGGAAAAGCAGTATTTCCTTATCCTCAACTCGGGCGCCATCATTTATCTCTCCAGCGCCGCCCTCTCTTCTTTCTTCACTGGGCGCGGCAAGACCAAGGTGCCCATGGCGGTGAACATGGCGGGCAACCTGGTGTGCATCCTGCTCTCCTGGCTGCTGATCTTCGGCGGCGGGCCCGTGCCTGCCATGGGCATAAAGGGGGCGGCCCTCGCCATGGTGGCGGGGCAGGCCTTGATGCTGGCGCTCTACCTGGTCCTGATCTTCTCGCCGTATAACCGCCGGCGCTACCGCACCGCCCGCCTGATAGGCGTGCACAAGGGGCTCTTCCTCCGGCTGATAAAGTACGGGGCGCCCAACGGCGTCGGCTTCTTCCTCGATATCGCCTCTTTCGGCGCGTTCATCTTCATAATAGGCGCCATGGACAAGGTGTCCCTCGCCGCGAGCAATATCATCGCCTCCATCAATATGCTGGCTTTCATGCCCGTCATAGGCATGGGGATAGCCGCGCTGACCCTGGTGGGGAAGTATATAGGCATGCGCAAGCCCGACGTGGCGGTGCGGGTCACCGGCAACGCGGTCAAGATCGCAGCCCTGTACGCGCTGGGGCTGGGCCTCCTTTTCGCGGCCGTGCCCGGGCTGTTCGTGAATATTTTCGGCTCCGGCCATTCCGCGGAATACGCGGAGATCCTGGCCCTGAGCCGCCCGGTGATGAAAGTGCTGGCCGTGTTCGTCTTCTTCGACGCCATAGGCATGATCTTCGCCGACGCCCTGCGCGGGGCGGGGGACACGCGGTTCCAGATGCTGGGCGGGAGCGCCGCCGCCTGGATCCTGTTCGTGCCGGGCATCTGGTACATCACCCACCGCGCCGGCGGGGAACTCATCCACGCCTGGGCGTGGGCCGCTTTCTACATGGTGCTGCTGGCCGTTTTCTTCGGCCTGCGGTTCCGCTCCGGCCTCTGGCGGAGGATAGACATACTCAAAGCGTAGGTGTATAATCCAATTTATGGCTGAAAAGATATTTTCCAGAGCCGGCGGCCTGCCCCGGGTAAAACTCTCGCACGCACCGGCCGGACCCAACGCCTTCAAACGCATGGTGGACATAGCCGACCGGGCCGAAGCCGGCCAGCTGGTGGCCGTCTACGACAAGAACAACAATCCCTACGGCGTGGCCATCTATAACCCCCGCAGCCAGATCATGCTGCGCATCATCAGCCGCGAGAACCCCGACGAGTTCCTGGTGGAGAAGTTCCTGGACGACCGGGTGACCCGCGCCGTGGCCTTCCGCCGCGACGTGTTGAAGATACCGCAGACCAGCGACGCCTACCGCCTGGTGCACGACTACGCCGACGGCCTGCCCGGCATCACGGTGGACGTGTACAAGGACCAGATCGCCCTGGAGTTCTATTCCCTGGGCATGTACCGCCTGTGGCCCTATATAGAGGCCGCTTTCAAGAAACATTTCCCCGGCGCCTCCTTCCACCACCGCGCCAGTTCCTACACGCAGGAGATGGAGGGCTTTAACATAAAGCCCGAGGCCGCGCCCGCCCACAAGACCCGCGTCACCGAGAACGGCGTGCAGTTCGAGGTGGACCTGAAGGCCGGTTACAAGACCGGCTTCTTCTGCGACCAGCGCGAGAACCGCCAGTACGCCGCAACTTTCGCCACGGGCAGGAAGATGATAGACATCTGTTCCTACACTGGCGGGTTCGGCATTTACGGCGCCAAAGCCGGCGCCGAGTCAGTGACTTGCGTGGAGCTGGACCCGGAAGCCTGTGAGATGAGCAAGCGCAACGCCAATATCAACAAGGTTAAGATAGACGTGGCCTGTGCCGACGCCTTCACCTACATGCGCCAGATGCTGGAGCTCAAGCGCCGCTACGGTCTGGTGGTGCTTGACCCGTACAAGCTGGTGGCCAATCGCGAGGAGCGGGAGAAGGGGATCTTCAAGTACCGAGATTTCAACCGCCTCGCGCTGTCGCTGGTGGAGGAAGGCGGCATTTTCGTCACCTGCTCCTGCAGCGGCATGGTGTCCATGGACGAGTTCTCGTTCATCGTGCGCGGGGCCGCGGCCAATTCCGGCCGCAGGGTGCAGATCTTCAAGAAGTCGGGCGCGGGACCGGACCACCCGGTAGCCGCGGATTATCCAGAGGGGGAATACCTGAAGGCCATCTGGGCCAGGGTATATTAACATGCTTAAAATGATCGCGTTAGCCATGGCCCTGCTGCCGCTCGGGGCGCAGGACGAGATGATACAGCGCTACCTGGGGAAATGGGCAGGGACGGCCACGGCCAATTCGGCCAGCGGCGCCAGCGACAAATACAAGGTCACGGCCGTGGTAAGCCGTTCAGGGGAGAACCTCAAGGTCTCCTACGTGTCCAGGAATTCGGTAGGCGCCAGAAAGACCGGCAACCTGATGGCCTCTCCCAAGGGCGACGGGGCCTGCTATACCGCCAACCTGGCGGCTAATGCCAAGGCCGGCATCCCCATGATGGCCGACCTCTGCCTGGACGAGAGCGGCAATATTTCCATTACCTCGCTGATGGCCAACGGCCGCGCGGTGATGTCCGAAAGCGGCAAGAGCGGCACGTTCGAGATGAAGTCCCCGCTGGGTTCGGCCAAGGGGTCTTTCCGCAAGATGCTCCCCAAGAAGAAAAAGAGGAAGGCCGCGTGACAGGCGGGAAAGCGCATTTAAAATTCATGAAGGCCGCCCTGGCCGAGGCCCGCAAGGGTCTGCGCGAAGGCGGCATCCCGATAGGTTCCGTGCTGGTGAAGGACGGACGGATAATAGGGCGGGGGCATAACCGCCGCGTCCAGAAGAAGTCGGCTATCCTGCACGCGGAGATGGACTGCCTGGAGAACGCCGGCCGCCTGAAGGCCGCCGACTACCGGCGCTGCGTCATCTACTCCACGCTGTCGCCCTGCAGCATGTGCACCGGCGCCATCCTGCTCTACAAGATCCCCGTAGTGGTCATAGGGGAGAACAGGACCTTCAAGGGGCCGGAGAGCTACTCTAAAAAATTCGTGAAGCTGGTCAACCTGGACCTGCCGGAGTGCAAAGAACTGATGGCGGGCTTTATTAAAGCCCGCCCTGAACTCTGGAACGAAGATATAGGTGAGTAATCCGCCAGGCTATTCGTAGAACTCGTCTTCGCCGAACTCGTCGTCATCCGCAGGCTCTTCCGCAGGAGGCGTGTCCGGCTGCCGGGCCCGGGGT
>Ga0074197_1001087_pt1 | contig 25456 bp, 16 predicted proteins | sample EPASupsiteSAE305_FD_64526 | JGI IMG/M metagenome (GOLD analysis project Ga0074197, IMG submission 64526) | Bioremediated contaminated groundwater microbial communities from EPA Superfund site, New Mexico - SAE3-05 reassembly with SPADES | ecosystem: Environmental > Aquatic > Deep subsurface >...
TGATCCTACGGGGATAACGGTTGTCCCGACGCGCCCTCCACACGACACATGTACAAACGATTCGACAGACTTAAACAGCGATGCCGGCAGGTTTCCGCTCGTGTTGAATCAGGAGATTTTTATGTCGTTTGCTGAACTGAATTTGCACGCTTCCATCCAGAAGGCCATTTCCGTCTGTGGTTATGCCACCCCGACACCGATTCAGGCCGAGGCCATTCCTCAGGCGCTCTCCGGACGCGATCTGATCGCCTCTGCCCAGACCGGCACCGGTAAGACCGCTGCCTTCATCATCCCGGCCCTTGAGCGTCTGGCAAAACCGGGGCCGGCCGGGATCGGACCTCGCGTGCTGGTACTGACCCCCACCCGTGAGCTGGCTGCCCAGGTTGCTGATTCGGTGGCCCGTTATGGCCGCTTCCTGCGTATGCGTTACGGCTCCATCGTGGGCGGCATGCCGTACCCCGACCAGGTCCGTCTGCTGCGTCAGCCGGTTGACCTGATTGTTGCTACTCCGGGCCGTCTGATCGACCACCTTGAGCGTGGCCGGATTGACCTGTCACGGGTAGAACTGCTGGTGTTGGATGAGGCAGATCGGATGCTGGACATGGGCTTTACTGATGCGGTTGATCAGATTGCCGCTGCCACCCCCAAAAAGCGCCAGACCCTGCTGTTTACCGCCACCATGGATGACCCGATGGCCCGTCTGGCCGGACGCCTGCTGAAGGACCCGTCACGGATCGCCATCTCCAGCCCCAAGGAAAACCATGATTCCATTGAGCAGCGGATGCACCTGACCGACAACCTGGGACACAAGCACAAGATGCTGCATCACCTGCTGGAGGATCCAACTATTACCCAGGCGATCATCTTCTCTGCCACCAAACGGGATGCCGATACTCTGGCCCGTGATCTGTATGATCGTGGTCTCTCTGCTGCTGCCCTGCATGGCGACATGACCCAGGGCGCCCGTACCCGTACCCTGACCAACCTGCGTCGCGGCAAAGTGCGCTTCCTGGTTGCCACCGATGTGGCAGCCCGTGGCCTTGATATCAACGGCATCAGCCATGTTATCAACTTTGACCTGCCCCGTGCCGCTGAAGACTATGTACACCGGATCGGCCGTACTGGCCGTGCCGGTGCCACCGGAGTTGCCATCTCCTTTGTATCCCCTGCTGATGCGGTCTATCTGCAGCGGATTCAGCGCTACACCGGTCAGACCGTCCAGATGCACACCATCCCAGGTCTTGAGCCGGTCAGCACCCTGCCGGTGCCTGGCCGTGGCGGCAACGGTGCCGGTAAAGGCCGTCGTCCTTTTGCAGCCGGTGGCCAACGCCGTCAGGGAGCCGGTGCCGGTAAAGGCGGTGCCGCCTCCAAATCAAAAGCAGGCTATCAGCAGCGGGGCCGCAGCCAACGCTAATCAGCCTGTTGTGATGGTGTACACTACAAACGCCCTGTCCGGATTATCCGGGCAGGGCGTTTGTAGTGTAAGCAGCAGGTCGTTGTGATGACTATTCTATTCGGGTCAGGTGCTTTTGGGGGGAGATGTCATGATTTGTTTTCAAGATGCCTGATCTCTTGCCTCAATTTTTCAATCTTTGACTGTAGTTTCGGTCTGGGATCTTGTGTCAGGTTAAATTGATTTGGCTGTCCAGTTATAGGGCAGATGCCGACGTTTGCTCTTGCATTAGCAATATCAGCTTCAATTTTTTGTAGAGCATCTTCATAAGCCTGTAGTTCAACCTTCTTGTTTTCAATCTGTTCTCTGGTGTCCTGCGTAGATATTGCAAGATTGTTTAGAAATGAAGGATTTATTGCAATGGAGTAGCCGATATATAAAAAACAGCATACTAGAACTGCAATTACTATTGCTTTCAAAATGCTTGGTTGATTGTTGCTTGTGATAATGAGGTTGCTACGGATAGTCTCACGGGCCGCGTCGGGATAAATGTTGCGCTGCGCTATTTTGTTATAGGCCATTTGACATGAAGGACATTGCCACTCTGGGCATAAGTCGTCTGGTTTCCTGATGTAGCCACAATTAGGACACTTCACGTGTGATTCCTTTCATGGTTTTGTCTGTACAAAACAAACTGCAACAATGTCGGAGTGTTGCTATCGGAAAACTGAATATTGCTGTAAGCCAGTTAGACTTGTGTAATTCTCAGGAACGGGACTATTGTAACGAATCCTGGGCCAAAGCAATTTTCCATTCATTGTTTTGCTTGATAAATTCCACAGTGTTGCTGATGTAGGAGGTTTCCTCGTGAGTCTTTACGCCATTTACGTCATATACCCCAGTCAGCATCTTTCTTCTGGTTACAAGGGTCGCCTTTTTCCCACCAGGTGCTGCTGAAAATCCGGTTACCGTATAATCCGCAGGGAGATTGGTAATCATTTGTCTGAAAAGCGTTTTTTGTGACTCTGGAGCATTAATCAGCTTTTCAGTTGTCTTTCGTTGCTTACCGGTAACATACTTCAACAGGGTATTGAAATTGCCTGAGCGCATAGCCGTGTAGAAATTACCGTAAATGCTGCTGAGTTCCTCTTGGAGGGTGGAGAATTTAGTTTGAGTGGTGGGCGTTCGATAGCCATGGGGGAGCGTGTCAGAAGCTGATGGCAGGCGGATATTATCTGCAGTATGCAGTATCGTTTTAGCTGGTTTAACTGCAATTTTTGACTTAATAAGATCGAGTTCATCCTTGGCAAAATCGACTTCAGACTCTTTGTTGATCTGAACATGGATGCGACCGTTTCTTTCCCAATAGCGTTGATACTCAAATTCATCGCCGTTTTTAAAGTAAAGCGTCGCTGCCCGGATTTTCGATGCAGAGCAGAACAGCACAACAAGAGTTGTTAAGACGAGCAGTTTCTTCATGATAGCCACCTTTCAATTCAGTCAGATTCAGTGTCTGGGTGTACGTAATGACCCGTTTGACGGTGCCACTGGCAGCCAGGGCGATGTCGCTTGAGCTGACAAGTAGCCTGTATGATTACTTGACGCTGTCAGTGAGCTGATGAATTTTGCCATTGTTGAAGCTTTTCCTGTTTGACGTGCTGGTCAGGGACAGGGTGTAAAGAAATTTGCCAGTCCCGGAACTGCGATGGGCTGCGGGTTTGCGATTATGTGTAAAAAAACTTTACAGTTTTAAAAAAGCAAAACCCGCCATTTCTGGCGGGTTTTGGTGGTTCTTACGTTGAGTATGTGGTGTCTGGTGGACTGATCAGCATCGCTCTCTTCCATGAGGCTGTTATAATGGCTGTTTCTAGCCCAATTCCCGCAGCTTGTCCAGTGGAAACACGACAGCCTGCCCCGGATCACCGGAGCAGGCTGTCGTGTTAGATGTGTATCCTGACAGGGATGGTCTAGCCCATGACAATCACGAGATCTTCCTTCTCCACCTTGTCCCCTTCTTTGAACTTGACCTCAGCCACTTTACCGTCGGCCTTGGCCTTGATGTTGGTCTCCATCTTCATCGCCTCGGTTACCATCAGGACATCACCGGCCTTGACTTCGTCGCCGGCCTTGACGTTGACCTTGAGCACCTTGCCCGGCATCGGTGCGCCGACATGGCCGGCATTACCTTTGTCTGCCTTTTCACGGAAGGCATCGCTGTTCTGGACAGACTGGTCCCGCACCACGACTGAACGGTTGTTGCCGTTCAGTTCAAAGTAGACGGTGCGGGTGCCGTCGTCATGCAGCTTGCCGATGGCGTTCAGCTTGATGATCAGGGTCTTGCCAGGTTCGATTTCAATGGAGGTTTCCTGGCCCGGCTCCAGCCCGTAGAAGAAGATCGGGGTCGGAATGACCGAGGTGTCGGAGTATTCCTGACGGTACTTATCGAACTCAGGATAGACATTGGGGTAGAGAATGGCCGAGATCAGTGATTTGTCATCGATCCGGTGTCCCAGTTTTTCTTCCAGATTGACCCGCTCCTCTTCAAAATCAGCCGGCTCAAGCAGTTCGCCGGGGCGGCAGGTGATCGGCTGCTGGCCTTTCAGGATAATCTTCTGCAGCTCTTCCGGCCAGCCCTGGTACGGTTGGCCCAGCATCCCCTTGAACATGCCGACAACCGATTCCGGGAAGGCCAGGTCTTCCTTGGTGGTGTAGACATCCTCGGGCTGCAGGTTGTTCTTGACCAGGAACATGGCCATATCGCCTACCACCTTGGAGGAGGGGGTGACCTTGACGATGTCGCCGAACATCATGTTGACCTTGTGGTACATCTCCTTGCACTCGTCCCAGCGCTCAAGCAGGCCCAGGCCCGCCACCTGCGGCTTGTAGTTGGAGTACTGACCGCCCGGGATCTCGTGGTGATAGACCTCGGCAGTGCCGGACTTGAGGCCTGATTCAAACGGTGCATAATAATCCCGGACCGTCTCCCAGTAGTTGGCCAGCTTTTGCAGGCCGGCGGCATTAACCTGCGGATCACGTTCGCTTCCTTCCAGGGTGGCGACCAGCGCGTTCAGGTTGGGCTGGGCGGTCAGGCCGGACAGGGAGGAGAGGGCGGCATCCACGATATCCACCCCGGCCTCGCTGGCCTTCAGCAGCATGGCGGAGCCGTTGGATGAAGTGTCGTGGGTGTGCAGGTGGACCGGGATGCCGATGTTTTCTTTCAGGGCCTTGACCAGCTTGTAGGCCGCCAGCGGCTTCAGCAGGCCGGCCATATCCTTGATGGCCAGGATATGAGCGCCCATCTTCTCCAGCTCTTTGGCCATGTTGACGTAGTATTCCAGCGGATACTTGTCCCGCTTGGGATCGGTGATGTCGCCGGTATAGCAGATGGCAGCCTCGCAGATCTTGCCGGACTTGCGGACTGCTTCCATGGCAACCTGCATGCCGGTGGTCCAGTTCAGGGAGTCAAAGACCCGGAAGATATCTACACCGGAGTTGGCGGCCTCTTCTACGAACTTCTGCACTACGTTGTCCGGATAGTTGGTGTAGCCCACGGCGTTGGAGCCGCGCAGCAGCATCTGGAACAGGATGTTGGGGATCGCCTCGGACAGCTTGTGCAGCCGCTGCCAGGGGTCTTCACGCAGGAAGCGCATCGAGACGTCAAAGGTGGCGCCGCCCCAGCATTCCAGGGAGAACAGGTCGGCCCCCAGGTAGGAGGTGGGCTCGGCGATCTTGAGCAGGTCATGGGTCCGTACCCGGGTGGCCAGGTTGGACTGGTGGGCATCCCGCATGGTGGTGTCGGTGATCAACAGCTTTTTCTGCTCCAGAATCCACTTGGAAAGCCCTTCGGCACCCAGTTTCATGAACAGGTCACGGGAACCGGAGGGGCGGGGCTGGGTGTAATCGATTTCCGGTACTTTTGCCTCAATCAGATCAGCGGATTTCAGCGGTTTGACAATGCCGGGTGAGCCGTTCACGATCACGTCCCCCAGGAAGGAGAGCACCTTGCTGGCACGGTCTTTCTTCTCGCGGAACTGCAGCAGCTCGGGGTGCTTCTCGATAAAGGAGGTGTCGCACTTGCCGTTCAGGAAGACCGAGTGGGTGATCACGTTCTCCAGAAAGCCGATGTTGGTCTTGACACCACGGACCCGGAACTCCTGCAGGGCGCGGTGCATGATCGAGGCGGCATCCTTGAAGTTGAGGCCCCAGGAGCTGACCTTGACCAGCAGTGAGTCGTAATGGGGGGTGATCTGGGCGCCGGTAAAGGCGTTGCCCGCATCCAGACGGATACCTGCGCCGGCAGCGGAACGGTAGGTGGTCAGGGTGCCGAAGTCCGGGGCAAAGTTGTTGGAGGGATCTTCGGTGGTGATCCGGCACTGGATGGCATAGCCGCGCATATCAATGGCGCTCTGGGACGGGATGTTGATCTCCGGGTCGGACAGCTTGTAGCCCTGGGCCACCAGGATCTGATTCTGCACCAGGTTGCGGCCGGTGATCATCTCGGTGACGGTATGCTCGACCTGGATGCGGGGGTTCATCTCAATGAAGTAGAAACTGCCCTCCTGATCCACCAGGAACTCGACCGTACCGGCGTTTCGGTATTTGACCTGACCGGCGATCTTCAGGGCGGCGGTGCAGATCTCTTCCCGCTGCTGCTGGGTCAGGCAGAGTGACGGCGCGAACTCAACCACCTTCTGGTGGCGGCGCTGGATCGAGCAGTCACGCTCGAAAAAATGCACCAGATTGCCGTAGTTGTCACCCATGACCTGCACTTCGATATGCTTGGGGTTCTCGATGTAGCGCTCCAGAAAGACGGTGGCGTTGCCAAAGGCGGCCTTGGCCTCACTGCGGGCAGCAACCAGCCCTTCCAGCAGCTCTTTCTTGTTGCGGGCCACCCGCATACCGCGGCCGCCGCCACCGGCTGCCGCCTTGATGATGATCGGATAGCCGGAGTCCTTGGCAAACTTCAGCGCCTCTTCTTCTTTCTCAATCGGGTCTTCGGTGCCCGGCACGACCGGCACTTCTGCAGACATGGCAGCCTTGCGGCCTGCCACCTTGTCTCCCAGGGCACGCTGCATTTCAGCCGTGGGACCGATAAAGGTGATACCGGCTGCCTCGCATTTCTCGGCAAATTCAGCATTTTCCGCTAGAAAACCGTAGCCGGGGTGGATCGCGTCTACATCGGCCTTCAGTGCCAGTGCGATGATCTCGTCAATCCCCAGGTAGGCGTCAATCGGCGCCTTGCCTTTGCCGATCAGATAGGCCTCGTCTGCCTTGTAGCGGTGCAGGGAGAGTTTGTCCTCTTCGGAATAGAGCGCCACCGTGCTGATCCCCAGCTCGGTACAGGCCCGGAAGATCCGGATGGCGATCTCGCCGCGGTTGGCGGCCATGACCTTTCTGAACTTGTTGATTTTCTTCATGCGTGTTCTCCTGTTTTTGATGGTAGTAAAGGTTCGTTCAATGATTTTTAGTTATGCTTAAAAAATTTAGTTATTTTAAATAGTTATGGCGTTTACGGTGGCGGCACTTAACCAGAAACAGCGGGGGATGTCAACAGGAAAAAGAACAGGGGCCGCAAAGGGCCCCTGGTGGTGATGCACTGATTGATGCTGTCTGATCAGGCGGTAAATTCGTCAGCGTATTTGACCAGATTTGGCAGGTCCGGCTTGGTCAGAATCTGTTGGGCGCCCAGGTCATGCCATTTACGGATGTTGTCTTCCGATGCCAGTGACGAGAAGATGATGATCGGCAGATCTTTCAGGCTGTCTTCCTTGCGTACCAGCGACGTCAGGTGCAGGCCGTCCATCTGGGGCATCTCCACATCGGTGATCAGGAGCTGCATCCGTGAACGGAATGAAACGCCATCGCTTGAGCACTGCTGCATTTTGTTCTGGATCTTTTCCCAGGCCTCGGCACCGTTGACCGCCTCTTCAACATTGTAGCCGGCACCCCGCAGGGCGCTGCACATGGTGTGGCGTATAAACGGGGAGTCATCGGCAACCAGGATATTCTTGCTGCTACGGTCAATACCGGCGCTTTCAAGCAGTTGTTCAGGGGCCAGCGGCTGCAGGGCGCTGGAGGCACAGAATTCAGCCACGATCTTTTCAAAATCAAGCACCAGGATGATCCGGTCATCCATCTTGACCAGGCCGGTAACCTGATCAGAATAGACGGCCGAGGAGGGGGCCTCAACATTTTTCCAGGAGATACGGTAGATGCGGGAGACTGAGTGCACCAGGACGCCGACCATGACGTTGTTGAACTCAAGTACGATGACCCGGTCTGAAAGCAGGTCGCCGGTATATTTGTTCAGGATCTTGGAGAGGTTCAGGATCGGGATGACCTTTTCCCGCAGCTTGATCATCCCTTCAACCGCATCAGAGGTGTTGAGGGCCTTGGTCAGTTTGGGCAGGCGGATGATCTCACGTACTTTTGCAACGTTGACACCGTAATGGCAGGGGACCAGATTGCCGTGGGAGTCCAGTTCGTCAACGCGGAACTCCACGATCTCCAGTTCGTTGGTGTCGCTTTCAAGAAGGATGTTGGTCTGTTTCATGGCGAACTCCTGCCGTGGATTTTGTCAGGAGAGTATAGCACAACTCTTTATAATGAAAAGAGGATGGTGCACGATTGACACGAAATACCCCCTGTGATAGCTTCAAAAACCATTTCAACGCTTGGAGATAGCATGGTATTTCCTGATTTTAAAGACTTTTGTCAGCTGGCGCAAAAGGGCAACCTGGTGCCGGTCTATCGTGAGATTATGGCTGATATGGACACACCGGTAACTGCCTTTCGCAAGATTGATGACGGCTGTTACTCGTTTCTGCTGGAGAGTATCGAAGGTGGAGAGAAGTGGGCACGCTATACCTTTCTCGGCTCCAGCCCCTCACTTGTCGTCCGTACCAAGGGTAAAACAGTTGAAACCATTGAGCATGGTGTCATTACCAGTCAAGCAGTCGCTGATCCTCTGGACAGTATCCGTGCTCTGCTAAGCCGTTTCACGCCGGTTGAGGTGCCGGGGTTGCCCCGGTTCTTTGGTGGCGCAGTGGGGTACCTTGGCTACGACATGGTGCGTCATTTCGAGCACCTGCCAACGCAGAAACCGGCGTTGATTGATGCCTACGATGCCTATTTCCTGGTTACCGATACCCTGATCATCTTCGATAACGTCAGTCAGAAGATCAAGGTGGTCTCCAACGCCCATCTTGGCGGCACGGTCTCTGCCGAGGATGCCTATGCAGAGGCGCTGGCCCGGATTGAGGGGATAATTCACAAGCTGCGCGGGCCGTTGCCGCCTGCCGGAGCACCGGAAGCGGTCAAACCTGCTGAACTCCGTTCCAATATAAGCCGTGAAGAGTATGAGGCGGCGGTTGAGAAGGCCAAGGAATACGTGCGTGCCGGAGATATCATCCAGGTTGTCCCGTCACAGCGTTTCAGCGGCACGCTTTCAGCGGACCCCTTTGATATCTACCGGGTATTGCGCACCTTGAACCCCTCGCCTTACATGTTCTTTCTGCGTCTGGACGGCACCGTGATAGCCGGTGCTTCACCCGAGGTCATGGTGCGCAAGGAGGGAACACGGGCGGAGTTGCGGCCGATTGCCGGAACCAGGCCGCGTGGTGCAACACCGGAAGAAGATGCCACACTGGCAGAGGAGCTGTTGGCCGACCCCAAGGAACGGGCCGAGCATGTCATGCTGGTGGACCTGGGACGCAACGACCTGGGGCGGGTCTGTGCCACCGGCACGGTGACCGTCTCAGAGCTGATGGTGATCGAGCGTTACTCCCATGTCATGCATATCGTCTCCAACGTCTATGGCGAGCTGGCGGAAGGCAGGGATGCCTTTGATCTGGTGCGGGCCACCTTCCCGGCCGGTACCCTGTCCGGTGCACCCAAGGTGCGGGCCATGGAGATCATTGACGAGCTGGAGCCGGTGCGGCGTGAGATTTACGGTGGCGCGGTAGGCTACTTTTCCTTCTCCGGCAACATGGATCTGGCGATTGCCATCCGCACGCTGGTGATTAAGGACGGTATGGTGCACCTCCAGGCCGGAGGCGGTGTTGTTGCCGATTCCGACCCGGCTGCTGAATGGCAGGAAACAGTTAACAAGGCGATGGCAGTCCGCCGGGCCATCGAAATTGCAGAGCGTGGGCTGAAGTAAAAACTACCAAAGTTTAACGATAAGGAGCGACACCATGGCAACAGCAACGGCACGACACATCCTGGTTTCAACCGAAGCGGAATGTCTGAAACTGAAGACAGAGATAGAGGGCGGCGCCGACTTCGGCGAGGTGGCCAAGCTCAACTCATCCTGTCCCTCCCGGATGCGGGGTGGTGACCTGGGGGCATTCGGTCCCGGTCAGATGGTCAAGGAGTTTGACGAGGTGGTCTTTTCCGGTGAGATCGGCAAGGTGCTGGGACCGGTCAGGACACAGTTCGGCTATCATCTGATCGAGGTCACCAAACGCTGGTAATTCTGCTTCCATTTCAAGGCTCTCTCTTCGTTGGTTCGTCTTCGGTTCCTCAACGTATTGCGTGTACGCCTGTGTCACCGAATCCCTCGCCGCCTTGACAGCGTCCTCGAACTGGAACCGGAATATTGATCGTGTCTGGCGGCTTCTGTCTAGCAGGTTGTTGAAAAACTATTACGGAGCCCGTCTACTACGTTGCGCGGTGCTCGCTCCTTCGCCTAACTATCTGTTATGTCTCAGTCGCTGTGCGCCGTGCGCCTTGTAGCCGTGCTTCCTCATGACGTTTTTCAGCAGCCTGCTAGGCCGCCAGCTCTTTAACTTTCTTTGTCCGTTTGGGGGGGGCGCGGACCTTTTCAACCGGTGCGCTTTCCACCAAGGCTACAAAGTCGGCCGGATCACCGGGGCGCAGGCTGGCATAATGGGAAGAGGCGATCTTCCTGATGATGCCGTCACTGAACTGAATGGTTGCCTTCAGGGCTGCCACCTCGGTTATTTTACCAACGCCCCATGCAGCTGCTCCGGGATGAATGACGACGGCTCCTGTTTTGATAATCATGGTTTCTCCTTGTCTGATCTGTTCACAGTACGCCGTTGTCACCTGAATAGATAGGCTTATTACCTTTTCAGTTGATCCCTTCTACCCAGTGTTAAGGAATTATCCAGTATGGCATTGAATCAGCAACAGCTTGCAGCGATAGAAAAAATCATTACCGAAGAGACCGGGCTCAGGCAGGGCCAGATCAGCAACACCGTCAACCTGCTGCAGGAAGGGGCCACGGTCCCCTTTATAGCCCGTTACCGCAAGGAGCAGACCGGCGAGCTGGATGAGGTGCAGATCCGTACGATTGAGGAACGGCTGGCCTATTTCACGGAACTGGAGGCCCGGCGTCAGACCATTCTGGCCTCGATTGATGAACAGGGTAAGCTGACCCCTGAACTGCAGGCCCGTATCGAGGCGACCCGCCAGAAGACCGAACTGGAAGATCTCTATCTGCCGTACAAACCCAAGCGTCGTACCAAGGCCACCATTGCCAAGGAACGGGGACTTGAACCGCTGGCCGATCTGATGGCAGCCCAGGAGTTGACCAGCGGCAGCGCCCTGGAGGCAGCAGCCCCGTTTGTTGATCCTGAAAAGGAGGTCCCCACACCTGAGACTGCCCTGGAAGGGGCCGGGCATATCCTGGCCGAGCGGTTGGCTGATGATGCCGATTGCCGGGCCATGGTGCGCCGCCTGACCTGGGAACAGGGGGTCATGGTCACCAAGGTTGCATCGGACAAGAAGGAGCAGGTCACCAAGTTTGAGATGTACTATGATTATCAGGAACCGCTGAAGGAGATCCCTTCCCACCGGATGCTGGCCATGCGACGGGGTGAAAAGGAAGAGGTGCTGCGGCTTTCCCTGCAGGTGCCCCAGGCCGAGATTCTGGCTGGCCTCAAGCATCGTCTGATCAAGGGCGAGAGTGTCTTCAAACCCTGGCTGGAATCGGTGGCTGAGGATGCCTACAAACGTTTGATCGCCACTTCCATTGAAGTTGAACTGCGGTTACAGGCCAAGGATCTGGCTGATGAGGCGGCCATTGCCATTTTCGTAAAAAACCTGAAGAACCTGCTGCTGGCCCCACCTGCCGGGGGCAGGCGGGTGCTGGGGATCGATCCAGGTCTGCGGACCGGTTCCAAGCTGGCAGCGGTGGATCAGACCGGCAGGTTTCTGGAGCATGTCACCATCTATCCCCACACCGGCGCCGGTCGGGTGGATCAGGCCAGAGCAGACCTGCTGCGGCTGGTGGAGGCCCACGGAATTGAGATGATCGCCATCGGTAACGGCACTGCCGGGCGGGAGATGGAACTGTTCACCAAAGAGACCCTGGCCAAGGCGGGTAAACATCTGCCGGTGGTGATGGTCAGTGAGGCCGGGGCCAGTATCTATTCTGCCTCGGAGATTGCCCGGGAGGAGTTTCCTGAGCTGGACCTGACTGTGCGGGGTGCGATCTCCATTGCCCGCCGTCTGCAGGACCCGCTGGCAGAGCTGGTCAAGGTCGACCCCAAGAGCATCGGCGTGGGGCAGTATCAGCACGATGTCAATCAGGCCATGTTGAAGAAGAGTCTGGATGAGGTGGTGGAATCCGGGGTTAACTACGTGGGGGTGGATCTCAACACCGCCTCCTGGGCGTTGTTGTCCTATGTGGCCGGGGTAGGGCCTGCCCTGGGTAAAGCCATCGCCCGGCATCGTGATGAAAACGGTCCGTTCAGTTCCCGCAAAGGTCTGCTGAAGGTCTCCCGTTTTGGTGCCAAGGCCTTTGAACAGGCTGCCGGATTCCTGCGTATCCGTGGCGGGAAACATCCCCTGGATAACTCTGCAGTCCACCCGGAACGCTACCCGTTGGTGGAACAGATGGCCAAAGATCTGGGAGTCTCCCTCGAAGAGCTGGCCAAAACTCCTGCCTTGGCAGAAAAGATCGACCTGAAGAAGTACGTCAGTGATCAGGTTGGATTGCCGACCCTGCGGGATATTCTGGAGGAACTGAAAAAGCCGGGCCGTGACCCGCGCCAGCAGTTCCAGACCGCTGATTTCAGGGATGATATCCGTGAGATCAGTGACCTGCAGGAAGGGATGATCCTGCAGGGGGTGGTGACCAATGTAACCGCCTTTGGCGCCTTTGTGGATATCGGGGTGCATCAGGACGGTCTGGTGCATGTCAGCCACCTGGCCAACCGTTTTATCAAGGACCCCAATGATGCGGTACAGGTGGGGCAGGTGGTCAAGGTCAAGGTGCTGTCTGCTGATCCGCAGCGCAAGCGGATCGCCTTATCCATTAAAGAAGCTGAGCCCGGCGGTGCAGCGGTTCGTAAACCGGCACCCCCAACTGCCCAGCCAAAACAGGAAGCAAAGATTACATCGGGCGGTCTTGATCTGACCGCTATTGAAAGGGCTGGCTTCAGGGTGAGACGCTGAGTCAAAATATTTCAAAGTTTGTAGAAGGAACAGAAAGGGGGCTTGATGGCCCCCTTTGTTTTGTCCTGCATGGTCAGGATTTGTAATTCTTAATAAAAAACTGTCAAATGTACGGAAATATTGCTATAGGGTTTTGCGCTTTAATCCAGTGGTTTTGGCTATGTCAATGCGGCAGTTTTTTAAAGGAGGAGTGACAATGCAGCGATTGTTCCTGGCGGTAGGGATGGTTCTGGCGTTTACAATACTCACGGGATTGCAGTCTCTGGCAGCAGCAGAGACTCTTTCCATTACCATTGTCGGCACCAACAGCGGTAGCGTAAAGGTTAATAGCGATACCTCAAAGGTCTGCAGCAGCGGTACCTGTAGCTATAATTTTTCCTATGGTGATCCAGTAACACTTGCGGCTACACCTGACGGGGCGTTTTTTGACGGCTGGTCCGGTGCCTGTAACAGTACCAATCAAAACTGCTCGGTCACCATGACGGCTGACAGGAGCGTCACTGCCACCTTTAGCCCGATCCCACCGGTGACCAGCGTAAGCCCCTGGATGGGAACCTACCCTTCAGGCCAGCAGGTGAACCTCAGTTGCAGTGATGTTGCCGGTTGTACCGGTACCAGCTACTGCCTTGGTGAAGGCTGCAGCCCGGCTACTGCCTACAGCGGCCCGATTACCCTTGCCAGCAGTCAGGTGCTGCGCTTCCGTTCCACTGACAACCAGAACGCCACAGAGCCGATCCGCACCCATCGCTATTATATTGACAGCTCCCTGGCCTACCGTTTTGACCGGCTCTGGCCCCAGCCTGAACAGCTCTGGAATTTTCAATCACCCCGCGCACTTGCCCTTGATGCAGATCGCAACATCTATGTGGCTGATACTGATAATCACCGGATTCTGAAGTTTGATTACCGTGGCAACTTTATTGACCAATGGGGCCCGGTCGGATTCAGTTATCCATCAGGCATTGCAGTGGATAGCAGCAATACGGTCTACATTGCCGATACCTACAACCATGTCATAAAAAAGTATGCCTCTGACGGCACCTATCTTGCCACCATAGGGGTACAGGGCACAGGTCCGGGCCAGCTCAAGAGCCCACAGGCTGTTGCTCTGGACAGCAGTGGTAATGTTTATGTGGCTGATACCGTCAACAACCGGATTCAGAAGTTTAGCGCGAGTGGTCAACCTCTCTGGCAAGTGGGGGAATCAGGCAGCGGTAACGGCCAGTTCAATCAACCTCAGGGAATCAGTGTGGACAGCAGCGGCAGTGTCTATGTCTCTGACACCGGCAACAATCGGGTGCAGAAGTTTGTTGTCAGCGGCGACACGGTTTCCTATAGCACACAGTGGGGGAGTCAAGGCAGTGCAACAAACCAGCTCAACACACCAGGTCAGATTCATGCCAACAGCGATGGTATGATTTATCTGGCTGATAAGGGGAACCACAGAATTCTGGTGTTCAGCAATACCGGCGTGTACAGCGCAACCCTGGGGGTAAATGGTCAGGGGAACGGGCAGTTCAGTTTGCCAACGGGGGTTGCAAAGGACAGCAAAGGCTATGTCTATGTGGCTGATACCAGTAACGACCGGATTCAGCAACTGACAACAGGTGGAACTTTTGTAAAACAGTTGGCAGTGGCAGGAAGTACCAATGGTTCATTTCGCTCTCCTGTTGGTATTGCTCGGGATACGGCTGGAAATTTCTATGTTGCTGATACCTCTAACCACCGGGTCCAGAAATTCAGCAGCAGTGGTGTCCATCTGGCCAGTTGGGGCAGTTTTGGCAGTGGAGATATCCAGTTCAGTTATCCCAATGCCGTGGCCATTGATGCTGCCGGCCATATCTTTGTTGCTGATACCCTGAATCACCGGATTCAGAAGCTGAGCAGCAGCGGTACGTTGGTTGCCAAGTGGGGCAGCTATGGAACTGGCCAAAGTGCATTTAACAGGCCATCCGGTATTGCCGTGGATAGTCTGGGTGCTGTCTATGTGACAGACATCAACAACAAACGAGTGCAGAAGTTCAGCAACAGCGGCGAGTTTGTTGCTGAATGGGGTGGTTCAGGCAGCGGTGACGGGCAGTTTGATGATCCACGGGGGATTACCGTTGACAGCAGTGACACGGTCTATGTGGCAGATTCCCGCAATAACCGGATTCAGAAGTTTACCAGCAGTGGAACCTTTATTGCTGCCATGGGATCAAAAACAGGTGATCTGTTGTACAACCCCCACAGTGTTGCGGTTGGTTCAGACGGCAGCGTCTATCTGTCAGAGCCTTCGTTCAGCCGGATTACAAAGCTGACCAGCGCCGGTCTGGTAAGCGCACGCTGGGGTTCAAAGGGCAGCGGTAACGGCCAGCTTAACACGCCGGGCGGTGTTATGGTTGACAGCAGTGGTAATCTCTATGTGGCTGATACGGAGAACAGCCGTATCCAGCGCTTTGCCCCGGTTCTGGTGCCCGGTGCGCCAACCATCGGCACGGCAAGCGCCGGTAACGGACAGGCCACCGTGACCTTTGCAGCACCAGCAGACAACGGTGGCAACAGCATCACCTATTACACCGTTACCTCCAGCCCCGGCAGTATAACGGCATCAGACAGTGACAGCCCCATAACCGTAACCGGCTTGACCAACGGTACCGCCTATACCTTTACCGTAACGGCAACCAACGTGGCAGGCAGTGGTCCGGCATCGGCAGCCTCCAACAGCGTCACCCCCCTGCAGCCGACCGTTACCCTGACGGTCTCTTTACCGGCTGCCCTGTCCAATGCAGGCAGCGGCACCGTGACCAGTGATCCAGCGGGCATTTCCTGTGTTAACGGCGACGCTGCAGGCTGTAACGCACCATTCGCAGAGGGAAGCAGCGTGGAGTTGACGGCACACCCTGATCGTCTTTCACTGTTTGGCCACTGGAACGGTTGCAGTCCGTCTGGAGAAGCGGTCTGCACCACTGTCGCTGATATCGGCAAAACCATCTCTGCCACGTTCTTTGTGGCTCCTAAGGCCAAAGTTGGCGAAAATGTCTATACAAGCTTCGATGATGCCTACGATGCTGCAGGAGATAATGCGGTTGTGATGCTGATTGAGGATGTCCTGAGCGTTAGCCGCAGCATCAATAAGCCGCTGGTGTTACAGGGCGGATATCTTGCCGGTTTCGGCAGCCGCAACAGCTATACTACCCTTGAAGGGCTGTTGACTGTGGCGCATGGTAGTCTGGTGGCAGATATGTTGATTATAAAATAGCATGGCTGACACAGACAGCAGCGTTGTCTTGCTCAAGCCCCTGCCTTATCCGGCAGGGGCTTTGTGTTATGAGGTACACTGAAAGATGAAATGAACTGTGTGGTGCTGACGCTGTAGGGTGCCTTGACCATCCTTCGGTTATTTGACATTGATGTCAAAACTGTCAAAATCTTCAAGATTGCTGAATGACTGAAATGTCAAAAGGCGACTTAAAGAAGTAGGCAAACATGGTAGAGGATAAAGCTGATTTAAAAATCTCATGCACGAAATTACCCCAGAAATGATAACGTTTTTGATTGATTGAAGAAGCGTGGAAAATAATACGAGGATAACTGTGGCAGACAACACAACAAACGAACGAACTGGTGGAAAATGGGCATTGTCGGGTTTTTTCTACCAAGCAGTTGGGATTGCCGGACTCGTTGCGCGTACCTATAACCTGATTGAGCAAGGGCTAGATGGCGATGATCTTGATGCCATTGTTGAAGTTGTAGGTCTTGTGCCTGAAGCGCATTATGATCAGGATGCCGTACTTTTCCCGGTTAATGGCATGGGTCCAAAACAGTGCGCATTTTACCAATTTAAATTCTCTGGGTCTCAAAATACGCTACTACTTAAAGCCAACAACTTTAAAGATATAGTTTGCGCGTTTGTAAAAGGCACTCGACTGGCTGACGCTGATGGCTATACGGTCTTTCGTTATGTGCTGGCCACAAATAAAATAATTAGTAGGAAGGTAACCAACTGGATTGCTGAAAAAAGGCTTGATGCCACTGGATTAAAAGATGTTGTTGATTCTCTCCTAGGCGAGCAAGCAGCAAGTTGTCCGGCAGACCAACGAGCGCATATTGAGAATGAAGTCAAACATGTTTTGCTCCACTTTCATCCGCCAATAATTCCTGCGAATTTGCCTAGCTTTTGGAAGGAACTACACTCGTATGGTGAGAGGTTGGGGCTGAATCGAGAGTTAATCTTGAATGGAATCCGTTTGTTAATGGCAGATCAGTTTATTGAAGGAGCGGAAGGGCGTGGCGTCCCCATTACCAGAGAAGTGTTAAATAAAGCTTTTACTGGTTGCGAAAATCCTTGTGAATTGACGATATCAAAAATCAAGGAAAAATACCCACCCGATGTTTCGCCATTACTCCGAGACAGACTGGAAGATATTGCAGACAGAAAGGCTATTTCAGAACGTTTGGAAACTTTGATCGCAGCCGGAAAGCAGCTGATTGTTCTCATAGGGCGTGGTGGCGCTGGTAAATCATCCTTTTTGGCCAAATGGGTAGCGCATTCACTTACGAAATATCCAGATGCCATGATTGAGGTTAAACATGCCAGCTGTCTTCCGGATAACTGGATCGCTAAAACGGTAAGTGGCTGGAGTGGGATTTTGCTTTTGGTAAATTGTTCTAATGCGGATGCATTAAGAAGGCTGAAAATTGCTAACGGTAGCACTCCTCATAAGCTGTACCTGATCCTTGATGGAATTGACGAAACTAGTGGAGACCTAACAAATCGTATTCGTCAACTTTTAGATGAGGTTTATGGGGCACCACCGAATGTGGTTCTGATAGTTACTTGCCGAGAACCAAATTGGTTTGAAGATTTATTGGAACCTATGGGGGGTATGGTTAAGGGCGAATTACATGACATGTCAGTGTCAGTGGACTATTTTGATAACAATGAGTTTTCAGAGCTTGTGATGAGTATGGAGCAATCTGTTGTGAAAGAAAAATTGCTTGAACTTGTTATTGCCAACACTTCTACAACATTTGTTCCGAATACAGATTATAACGCGCTTGGTAACGATGAGATCCCATTCGCTGAAGCATTTACAAGTGTTTCTGGGTGCAGTGATTGGGAGTCAGAGCTTTTTCAAGCACTACGTCACCCAGTACTCTGGAGCGTTTTTGGGCAGATGCAAAGTTTGGATCAAGAAAGTCTGCTCGGCAATTCACCAGCGGGATATTCTCATTTTGGAAATGGAATTGTTAAGTGGTTCACACGGAAGATAAATTTGAGACAACCAGCACATTATTTTGATGAAGTTGACGTCAAATTGCTACTTCGCACAATCTCACAAAGCACCCTAAATCATGCTGTTTATGACAGAGAGGTTTGGACTCAAAATTCTCAAGCCTATGGTTGGGAGCGGAGCGTTGTTTTTAGAGAGGGTATATCTTCTGGGCTAATTGAACTGCAAGGTGCGAGAAGATGGAGATGGGTCAATCAGTTGGTCTGTAAAAGTCTCTCGGCGACTGAGTCTGAAACCGAGGTGGAGACCTTATGAATATAACAAGGAATGATATTTATGAACGCATAAGTAATGCCAACCAAGTATCTGAAGTTTTAAACTTGATTGACATCGCGTTGGCCATGGATCATGAGCCTGAGCTAGATTGTAATATTGTTATGGATTGCTGTCTTTTCGGGATAAACAGGATGGCAGAGCTTACCGTTGATGATCCTAAACTGGCGCAAGATTTGTTGGCGGGGCGCGTACTGGCTCTCTGCATAGATGATGGTAACGATGAAGTTAAGCGTTATCACTATGCTGAGGCAAGAAAAAGCGTCGTAAAATGGATGGAACAGTATGCTGAGCCTGAAATGTGCAACATTCGCCAAGCGCTCATATCTCAAGTAATTCAGCGTCTACAGCAAAGCCCACATCAGGATTTGGCTTGGATGCTAGCTGCCATCGGATATAGGACTAAAGAAATAACATCAGTGCTCAAAGAAGTCGTGTTTAGCAAAGCGTCTGAGCAAGCCGCCAGGTTTGCTGCACTGTCCACCATCTGCTCTCTGGGAAACCTTTCAGATGAAGATAAGGAGCAAATTAGGGTTTTTGCTGAGACCCACCTCAAAACGACGACTTCAATTCCCTTGTTCAGTACTCTTAGAATGCTGAAGTCGCCACGTTCAATAGATTATCTGCTTAATTCATTAGATAGCTCGACTGCCGAGCAACAAGAAACTTTCTTTTCTGGTCTTTGTCTGGGAGCGCTTTCAGATATTGCTGAAGCTCATCCAAAAGTTGCCAAACAAATATGGGATGGTGTTATTCATGCTGTAACGGCAAACAAAGACACAGAAAGACGTCTACGCATCAACAGTCTCATATTTGACAAAACTCTGCTTGGTAAATTCGATTTAACTGATGTGCCTGAACAACTGCTCCGTTTTCTTGCCGAACGCCCGGAAATGGACGATCAATCAAAACACTTTCGCTATCTTATTTACTTAAGATTGACTGAGTTGACCGGTTGGTTGCAATTAGCCGCTCTTTCCTCAGAACAAAATCTTCAAATTATAGAACTGCTCAAAACAGATTGTACTCTGAATACCACTAACGCAACGCGAAACATGAGCAGCGAAGATAGGTTGAAAGAAGCCGCTTGGGATGTCGCACTGCGAATGGGATTTTCTGATGCGCTTGGCTGGTTCAGCGCTATTACAGATGAAGTGAGCCCGTTTATGCGTGGTAGGATTTTAAAGCATCTGGCATGCTTCAGCAGACAAATCCTCCCGGATATAATCGGAACATGGTTGACTACGCGCCTGGATTGGAATGGCAATGACTTGCCTGAAATTTTTTACATTGAACCTACCATCAAGATGGCAGCTTACTCAAGTGATCCAAGAGCGTTAAATTGGTTGCTTGATTTTGGCGTAACTTACCGCGGTCATGTGCCGACAAACGCGGCGGAAGGGCTTGGCGTATATTGCCTAGAGCATATTAGCAGAGCAGATGACGCATTTTCTGCAACTCGCCAATTGACCGAACAGTTACTGGCGGCTTTCAAGGCAGACTGGAACGGCAAAACTGATCGTATAAACCAGAGGCGCGTTTTAGCTGCTGCAGCTTTGGAGGCAATTGCCTCAAAGCATAAACTTACCGAATCAGAGCAGCAGTCAATTGCGACCATATTTGACGAGCTTGATGTTGCGCAAGATGTAGTAGCGCTTTGCATGCTAGCTAGAGTTGTAGTTGGTGGTTCTCCTTCTGAAGTGGCTCTGAAGAAGGTTGAAGAGCTTGCCATGCATGATAACCGCTGGATTGCAGCGCATGGTATCTACGCGCTTGATCTTGCCGGTGTCAGTTCGCAAGTGCTTCGAGTTCATGATAAACAGGGTGTCGTCGTGAGTGAGGGGCATTGGAAGGTTACTGAGCCATCAAAGCTGTCTGAGCAAGGTGCCTATCTCTTGGGACGTTTTTATCTAAACGACCAAGCTACAGCAAAAGATGCGGTGATAGCAGTTCTTACACATGGCGAGTGGAAGGCTGTGTCGCTCCTTATTGCAACACTTGGAAAAGAACTGTCTGCCGGGGAGCATGATGATGAGGTTGTCGAAGCCCTAATTTCAAGAATCATTGCTAAGGTATCGTTTGCTTATTCAGAGAACAACCTCTTCAAGGGGCTGGCGACATTTTCACCTTCGGCATTATTGAAGACGCCTTGGAATGAATATTGGGATAACTGGTCTTCTGAATCAATGATTGCGCTGATTCAGGCTATCATCGTATCGCAAGCCGCTGATGTAAATTTACATTCTCTAGCGATAGCTATCCTGAGTGAGTTAGAGTCTTCATCTGTAGAAGAGGTGCGTCAGGAGGCTCGCCTGGCTTGGAGTGTCCTAGACAACGATTCATTTGCTGATGCAATCATTAGGCGGTCATCTGAACAGCAGGCATGGTCTTTCGCTTCTCAACGCAGGCTCGCAGCCGAGGCTTGTTGGGTCATACAAGACGAAAGCAAATTCTTAGATGTTTCATCACGTCTTAAAGATGATCCAGATAGAAGAGTAAGAGAACTCTGTTCAGAGTCTATAAGGAGACGAGAAGAGAGAGCAAAAGCAAATGAGAGTTTTGATAAAATTGTTTCCTGCCTTTTAAGCGATTCACTCATGCTTTCAGCATGGAAGTATGGTGATATGTTAGTGGAATTCGGTGGAGCTGATAACCTGGAAAAGCTGATGGAAACAGTGTCAAACACCGATACGCCCCCAAATCGTAGATACTGGCTATCCCTTCTGACTGAACGGCTGGAGAAAAGAATTAAAGAGAAAAAGCGTAAGAACATCCCGGATTGGTCGCCTGTTGGGCCGCATGTACTGCGTTCAGAAGGTGTATTGATTTCTGGCGAGATAGAGTGTTCGGCTATTTTTGTTATTCGTAAATGGCCAACTGAAAAATTAGATGAATGCTTGCGATGGGAGGGCGATGGCTGGCTTACTGATAAGTCATCACACATCCCAATTCCTGCTACGCATGTTGAAATCAAATTGGATAACGGTGATAGCGGTACGGCATTTGTTTCAAGTTGGAGTATCACTCCAAGTAGATTTTCATTTAACGGTGAGAAGTATGTTGAGAGTGGGCATATTAAGCCAAGTGCAGAGACTTTGCTGTGAAATATTTATTCGGATCTTGATGTTCCAAATTACAGGCTGGGACATTTTAGTACAAATTTGACATTGATATCAAAAGTCTGACGTTGTCGATAGGGGACTATGAAACCAGAGCCAACCATAGCAAAAGACGGAAAAGACGGAAAAGAAACAGATGCCCCTTTTCATGACTTTGTAATGGCGGGGGTGGTAGAGACTACGCCTACAGACTCACAGCCTACAGGGCAGCAATTAGCGCGGGTGTGGAGCGAGGCTATAGCTCGCAAGATATACCTGGAATCTGAAGACTTTGACGATGGTTCGCTTTCAGATTATCCGACTGGGTGAAAGGACCAAATACACTTAAGGCGTCGAGCTGTCGTCCCATCATTACTTGGGCTTGTTGTTAAACAAAAGTTGTATGTTAATAGGTTGTTTTGTGTACGCAGTGACTTGTAATTGCTGGGTCGGGGAGCTATATTAATATCCCGTTTATGGGCAATTACGGCAGTAACTAAATTTGAGGGTATAATTGAGGGTGTAAATTCACATAGTTTGTATAATATTTAAATAAAAATAAGAGGTTAGTATAAAATGCTTTTAATGATCGATAATTATGACTCATTTACCTTCAATATTGTCCAGTACCTGGCACAGCTGGGTGAGGAGGTGAAGGTGGTGCGCAATGATGAAATCAGCGTTGCCGATATTGCCGCGCTACGGCCTGACCGGATCGTGGTTTCGCCCGGCCCCTGTTCTCCGGAAGAGGCGGGTATCTCGGTGGCGGCTATCAAGGAGTACGCCGGAAAGATACCGCTGTTGGGGGTCTGTCTGGGGCATCAGTCCATCGGCGCTGCCTTTGGCGGCAAAGTGGTGCGCAGTGTCTCCCTGATGCACGGCAAGACCTCACCGATCCACCATGACGGCAAGGAGCTGTTCAGCGGTTTGCCCAACCCGTTCAATGCCACCCGTTACCATTCGCTGGTGGTTGAACGTGCAACCCTGCCGGACTGTCTGGAAATGACCGCCTGGGTGGATAACGGCGAGATCATGGGCTTGCGTCACCGCGACCTGCCGGTCTGGGGGGTGCAGTTCCACCCGGAATCGATCCTGACCGAAGGCGGCATGGAGCTGCTGGATAACTTTCTCAAACTTTCCAGACAGTATCCGGTGCAACTGTGAGCAACCAGCAACGTTGCGATTACCTGATCATCGGGGCCGGAATTATCGGCCTGGCCCTGGCCCGTGAGCTGAAGAACCGTTTTCCTGCGGCCGACATCCTGGTGATCGACAAGGAAGCAGACGTGGCCTTTCACGGCAGTGGCCGCAACAGCGGGGTACTGCATGCCGGGTTCTACTATTCGGCTGATTCATTGAAGGCCCGTTTTACCCGTGAAGGCAACCGGATGATGACCGACTACGTTACAGGCCGCGGCCTGGCAATCAACCGGTGCCACAAGGTCGTTGTCGCCTCGGATCTGAATGAGATTGAAGGGGTGCAGGAACTGCAGCGTCGCGGTGAGCGGAACGGCGTGGATGTGCGGATCATCGACGAACAGGAGCTGGCCGAGATCGATCCCAACGCAAAGACCACCGGGATCGCCCTCTATTCCCCCACTACGGCCACGGTTGATCCGGGCCAGGTCTGTCATGCCCTGAAAGACGATCTTGAGGCGGCCGGTGTCCGTTTTCTGTTTGGCCAGGGATATCTGAAACGTCAGGGGGATGCGGCCATTCTGACAACCGGTGGTCTGGTGCTGGAGGCCGGTCTGACCATCAATGCCGCCGGTCTGTATGCCGATACCGTTGCCCGTGACTACGGTTTTTCACAGCACTACACCATTATCCCGTTCAAGGGGATCTACCTGAAATACACCGGTACGGACAAACCGATCCGCACCAACATCTATCCGGTGCCCAATCTGAAGAATCCGTTTCTGGGGGTTCATTATACGGTGACGGTGGATGGGACGATCAAGATCGGCCCCACTGCCATACCGGCCTTCTGGCGCCAGAACTATGCCGGTCTGGAGCATTTCCGGCTCGGGGAACTACTGGAGATACTCGGCTGGGAGTCGCGCCTGTTTCTGGGGGATAACTTCGGCTTTCGTTCTCTGGCGCTGTCTGAGTTAAAGAAGTACGACCGTAGCTATTTTACCGGTCTGGCCACGAAAATGGTGAAGCAGATCAATACCGCCGGTTTCAACCAGTGGAGCAAGCCGGGTATCCGCGCCCAGCTGCTGAATACCGCTACCAAAGAGCTGGTGCAGGATTTTGTGGTGGAAGGAGACCGGCACAGCATCCATGTGCTGAATGCCGTGTCGCCGGCCTTTACCTGCAGCTTCCCCTTTGCAGCCTGGGTGGTGGATCACTTTGTCCTGAAGCAGTAAGGGTCTTTGCTGGTCAGGGGATCATGGCCAAAACTGGCGGTTACCGCCAGGCAGCCACCGCAGACCGGTTTCAGTTTGCAGCCGTGACAGGCGGTTGAACCATCCCGATAACGTGCTGCCGTTTCAGCGTTGTAGACCTCCTCAAGGCTCTGCTTCAGGATGTTGCCGATGGGAGAAGGAAATTTTCGGCAGGCATGCACTTCACCATCGGAGAGGATGGCAATGAAGTTGAAAGCGGCACCGCAGCCGAATCCGGCGCAGCCGCCGAACAACGGTTCGCCCCGGTCATCGTAGATTACGTTAAGCAGACTGTCTTTCAGTGCCAGCACCGGGTGGGTCGGCATGGCTGCCACATACTGCTCAAGAAATGCCTTGTATTCCTCACGGGTGGGCAGCGCCAGCCGCGCCCCCTCACCGAACAGGGCCAGGCGGTTGAAGGTCAATCCGCCGGTAATACCCTCCAGAACTGCAGCCAACGGGATCACCTGATCAAGATTGTTCCTGGTCAGGGTCAGCATCACCATGTTGGGCACCCCCAGCTCAGTCAACATTTCAAGAAATGCAATCGTCCGTTTGAAGTTGCCTTCTCCCCGGATGCTGTCGTTATGTTCTTCCAGCCCTTCAAGACTGACCTGATAGTAGACCGGACGCTGGATCGCCATTAGCCGTTCAATGTTGCTGCGTTCGGTGGCGTTCCCGAGGATGGCGGTCATCAGGCCGTGGTCAGCTGCCGCCTGATAGATCCGGTAGAAATCCGGATGCAGGAGTGGATTGCCGCCGCTGAATGAAACCTGGGGTCGTACAAAGCGGCTCCAGCAGAAATCGCGCAGCTCCTGCATCAATGTGACGGCGCGGTCAAACGGGAAGGCTGCCCGTTGGCTGCGGTCGTAACAATGCTTGCAGGACAGGTCGCAACTCTGGGTCAGATGCCATTGCAGGGTGAACACCTCGGCTGCAACGAAACGATTATCAACCGCCTGTGATGCAATCGCCGGGGTACGGCGCAGACGCGACAGCGGTGCCAGCAGGACCCCTTTGCGCACAGCATCCCACAGCACGGCATCGAACAGTGCAATCGGCTGGTTTGCTTGTTGTGCCGCCTCCTCCGGGGTTATCCCTTCGGTCACCATCTTCAATGCCAGCAGGTGGTCCGGCAGGGCCGTTTCAAATCGCAGATTCCTGTTTGTCGGATCAGACCAGATCAGCACCAGCTCTTCACCCGGCTCAACCCGTTCCATATCCTGCTTTTTGGCAAAGGTCAGCAGGGTCAGCAGATGTGTCCAGGGAACCGGCAGCAGTTGCAATGAGGGGTTGATGGTCAGGGTCTGCAGCTCTTCTGGCTGGGGCAGCGGAATATTCATGGCCCGGTGACAGCCCAGCTCCAGCCGGGCCAGATCCGGCAACCATTCCGGGTGGGTCAGGCCGGCCACCTTTTCCAGCTGGGCGGGCACGGTTTCCGGATCAAGCTCATGCAAGGATTTGCCGATCAGACGATTCCAGGCATCCTGTCCCAGCAGTTTTCGGGTCGTGGGGAAAATGGCGGGCCTCCTGAAAAATAGGTGGTTGGTCTAAACAACGGGCGACAGAGATGAGTGTACCCTGCCGCCCGGTCATACAACT
>Ga0074197_1001088_pt1 | contig 25418 bp, 24 predicted proteins | sample EPASupsiteSAE305_FD_64526 | JGI IMG/M metagenome (GOLD analysis project Ga0074197, IMG submission 64526) | Bioremediated contaminated groundwater microbial communities from EPA Superfund site, New Mexico - SAE3-05 reassembly with SPADES | ecosystem: Environmental > Aquatic > Deep subsurface >...
CTATAAGGAACTTGGCAGGCTAAAAAGCTTACCACGGCTCATTTTGAAAGACAAAATCCCAGAAGAAACAACTATTCTAATGTCAGGGTCACCACTTGTGTTGCTAATGGTGGCAGGGCGGATTTTGTCGTACTTCAAAATGAAAAGCCGGAAAAAAGACATGGCATTAAAATCTTTTTTGGGGGGTATGGGGGGAAAAGTTCCCCCCATAAAAAAACGAGGCATTGCTAGAAAAATATGCTAAATAGAATGGCTTGGGTTATGTTCGCTTCCGCCAAAAAAGTGCAAGTTAAAAAGAAAAAAGAAATGGCATGAAAGTCTTTTCTTAGGGGGGTCTGTGGGGGAAAGTCCCCCCAGATAGAAGCAAAAGAGCAAAAAAGAAGCTTGGCCTAAAAAGCAGCCCATGCAAGCCATGCTAGGAAAAGACCCTGGCTTAAAACCTGGCCGCCCATACAAGCCATGCTAGGAGAAGAGCCTGGCTAAACCTTGCTGGCCTTGCATGGCTGGAAGAAGATTGGCATCCAAAGCCTTGCCTTGCCATGCCAAGTCATGCCAGGAAAAGAGCCTAGCCAGCAAAGCCACCATGCAGCCAGCCTAGCAAAGCCTGCTAGGCACAAAGCCCCACGCCCCAGCTTGCCAGGGCAAGCCAGCCAGGGAAGCCGCCCGGCGAAGGCGAAGCGCAAGGCCAGCCGGGCAGAAGAGCGGACAGGCAAGACGAGCAGGACAAGCTTACCGGGATAGACTTGAAAGACGAGCAGAGGGCGCAGCCGGGGCAAAGCAGCAAGGTAAGAAGAGCCAGTCTAGCCCGACTTGTACACGCTTGGAAAAGCGGGACTGACTGGACAAGCTGAAGAGAAGCTTGCGATCTGGAGAAAGGTTTTTAGGTGTATGGTGTTAGGCTGTTTTTTATTTTCTACTTTTCCATACAATTCCTAGTCCACAAAGCCCTATCATAAGGCAAAATAAACTTGTTGGCTCTGGAATAGCCGACAAATCAGGGGTCAGCAAAAATGCACGTGTTTGCCCTTGATATATTCCTTGCCCGACGATTTGCCCTAAATCGTTAATATCTCTAGCCTGAGTCAGTATCCATCCGGAATTTGTAGGAACCAAACTATTTAGATCAATCATAATATTATTTTGCCAGAGAAAGGCATGACTATCTCCTGAAATAGGAGAAGATATTCCAACGACCTGTCCATTTTGATTGATGCCCTGAGCAGTACTGTTGATGTAATTTCCACCAAGAGTACCAAGATCGGTCATAATATTATTTTGCCAAAGGAAGGCATGAGAATTCCCTGATGAAGTGTATGAATAGCCTATAACCTGCCCTTTGTCGTTGACTTCAGATGCGACGGTACTTCCTCCTAAATTACCTATGTCGATCATGACCGAGCCGTTATAAAAAAAAGCATGACCTTCGTTACTTAAATAGGGCCACGAGCCTCCGACAACATGGCCAAAATTGTTCATTCCATAGGCGGCAGAGTCGTGGTGGCCTGGAAGAGTACCAAGATTAAGCATTGTTGAGCCATTAAACAGAAAGGCACGCCAACCACCTTCAGGAAGGAACGATGCTTGTCCAGCTACCTGGCCATTGTCATTGATGTCGAAGCCTAAGCTCCGCTGTCCATCAAGGGTTCCCAAATCGCTCATACTACCATTGGAAATGTTGTAGATGAAAGCATGTTGAGAAGCGTTACCTGTGGTGCCAGAATAGCCTGCTATCTGTCCGTTATTGTTAATTCCTGAGGCTTCACTGGAATCTCCCCCAAGCGTTCCAATGTCGGTTAGAACATTGTTTTGCCAGAGAAAGGCACGATAATTTCCAGGATAATTATAGGAAGATCCTACCACTTGTCCATTGTTATTGACTGCGGTAGCAATACTATAATTCCCGGCAAAACTGCCCAAATTTATAATGGTAGATTCAGCGTAGGCTGTAGAAAAGCAACAAAAGAAATACAGCGATAAAAATAAAGTCTTCATTAATTTTTTCTTTCTATGATGGATACGCTTGCTTTTTTGCTCATATTTTGATGAGTTTTCGAAAATTATTTGACCTGCTTAATCTCTGGCTAGTCAACAAGACTAGCTAGGCATTTAATCGGTCATGCCAGGATAGCCGGATAAAGCAAGCAGGCCAAGCGCAAGCTAATTTATTCTTGGGATATTGAGCAGTGCTATGATAATAGCATCTACTCCGATTGGTTGTATTATACTCTCAAAAACATTAAAGGGTAAAAGTCTTGACTTTGTCAATCGAATTGTTTCTATTTTAGACTGCTCCATTCATAAGTCTGTGAAACTAGCGTGATTATAGTACCTGCAAGCAGGTACTATAATCCATATGAAATTGAAATGGATTATAGTGGAGAACTTTGGGCAGCGTCTATTTTAGATTTTTCAATAATAGACACAAAGAAATAGTCATTTTTATATTTTTTCCTACCCGAAAAAATAGAATAAAAAAATATATATAATCTTTTGATAAATAAAGAATTATATATTTTTAAACACATGCCAATTTTTAGTATCCCGCCCTGCTTACCCAAAAGCAGCCTGGCATCCTTTGATTGACCTGCCAGATACGCCTGGCTGCTCATCCCTGCTGGAAAGCCAGCCTTGCCAGCCCTTCTTCCTAGTGGCTTATCCCCGATAAAAAAGCAAAGCAGCCTGGTTATCCTTGTCTGCAAGGCTGGCTGAGATCAGAAGCCTGGTGCCTGGATTGCTGGACTAGCATATTTAGCAAGGTTAAAGGGTTACAGTGGACCCTCTATATCATAAAATAAATCTTGATTCCATTACCAATATATAGTATAAAAAAGGATCGTTTTCTTGACTTATAAATTTACAATCGCATATCTCTGTTTGCGAGCATGAAGCATATTTTTTGCTCTGTTTGCGAGCATAATTGGCCTTCCATTTGCGAGCATAACCGTAAATTTTGGTCTCTATTTGCGAGCATAGATACTCTCTGTTTGCAAGCACTGACAAATACAACCATAAAATAAGCTAAAGCTAAAATCCCCCTGGTAACAGCTTCGCTTATTAAAGGCTGTTTTTTTGATATAGCAAAGAGCAAAAAAATTAAGATTTGTGAATTCTTTTGAAAGGCAAGTATAGGTGGCTATATATATGTACAAATTCACCTCTTTTGTTATCATTTCGACTATTTTATTCACTATCACCGGATGTGGCGGAAGTTCTAACGAACGCCAAGATCATCAACCTGTTCTTAAAATGGAAAAGCTAACTCCGACTGTGCAAGACCCAATAGAAAAGTCAACTCCAACTGTGCAAGACCCAATAGAAAAGTCAACTCCAACTGTGCAAGACCCAATAGAAAAGTCAACTCCAACTGTGCAAGACCCAATAGAGGGACTTATATTTAAACTCATAAAGCAAGACAATGAAAAGCAACCATTAGAAAAGATGGCACCAGCCACTTCAAACAATGAAGAGCAACCATTAAAAAAGACAGCACTGGCACAGGACATTTCAAATAAAGTAGACAATGAGCAGTCAAAGGAAACGAATAATGCCCTCGAAGCAGGTCGGATGGCGATCAAGAATAAAGATTACGCAGCCGCGTTCCAAAATTTCCGCACATTTACTGCCAAATTTCCTAAGGATGTCAGAGGGCCATTATATTGTGCCCAGGCAGCCTCATTAGTAGACAATTACGAAGATGCTATGGCTTACTATAAATTGGCTGCCACGTTAGGAGACGATTCTCGTATCAATAGCGGGGTTTCTTTTTGTTCATTGGCTTTGTTAGAAAAAGCCATAGTTCATGGTAACGAAATTTCTGGAGATGAACGTGAAGCTATAGTCAAAGCTTTTGAAGCATTTCGGAATGCGTTGATCACTAAAGATTTTTCTGGGATGACCACTCATTCATCGCTTTTGGATGCGGTATATAGCTCCGGGTGTATACCTTTGAATGAAGACATGATGAAAGAGCATTTTAAAGTGTATCTAGGCTTTCTTACGATGTCTGAAGTAATTGAATATGTTAAAATATTACAGATCAATAAAGTGGTTGCGAACAGCGAAATAGCGAAACTTAAGTTGGTAGATACTAATATTACTTTCCAAGATACGGTCTATTTGAGAAAAATAAATGGTGCTTGGCGAATTGCCTTCTTTACCACTTCTATTTTAGGAAGGGGAAAATAATGTTTAAGCAATCTATTGTTTTAACCATCTTGTTTGTAATCTGTTGGGTACTAACCATACCTAATCTCTCGTGCCAGACAATAGACGATTTCAGCGATACTTATGATACAGATATAAAAATAATGAAACATCTGAACCAAACTAACCCTGGCACGGTAGTAATCGGAGATGATTGGCAAAAACAACAGTTCTGGGAAGGCTTGACCACTGCTTCGAAAATCAAAGCGTTTCAGGAAGTTTCAAAAAAATTTATCAAAGTCGTGGTGGTGGAAGGAACTAAAAAACGGCTTTCTAAATTCTGGGAACGGTTTTCAGAAGAAAATAAGGAAGCAGATAACGAGGATGCTTTCGCCAAAGCTTATGAAAAGGTATCGCGACAGATAGACACTTCTATGCACGAAGTAGAAAATAAACAATTGGATGATAAAATCTTGCAGCATATAACTCCTCAAGAAAAAAAGATTATCTTAGAAAAGCCAGCAATTAAAATCCAGGAAGCAGAAAGGCGAGCCGAACAAATCAAAAAAGAACAGGAATTAGCTCGGCAAAAACAAGGGGCCGATGACTACAAGTATATTGGACAAGATGGTTCAGTAAAAATGTATGTAAAGGAAGTTCAGGGGGAATTTGGTGGAATATATGATTTATTTGTATTTCCATCACATAACATTTATTTGAAAAGATATACAGTTTATCAGAATGATGGTAAACTAGAGAGATGGAAGGGGGGTATTGATGGAGGATATTATAAATGCGGTGAATATCACAGATTAAAGATTACAATAAGAATAGAATGCGGATTTCCTAAATTAATTGAGGCAAAATATATAGAAAAGTAAAAAGCCTCTTTCTAATCTAAGAAATTGGAAAGTAACTGTTGTTCAAGATATTATCGTAACTTTTGCTATCGTACTTATCGAATTTTCCAATTATCGCCTAAGCAAAATTTTGAATTGGCTTAGGTAATTTCCAAAAATAAATGACTATTTCACTGCCCGAAAAAATAGAATAAAAAAATATATATAATCCTTTATATATCAAAGGATTATATATAAAAATACACTTCTCAATTTTTCACATCCCCTTTTCTTCTCTTTAGTCTTCTTCTTTTCCTCTTCTTCCCTTACCCAAAAAAGCTATAATGTAATCCATAAAAATTAAGCAAAAGGAGCTGAAGAATGTTAGATGAAAAGCAAGAAGAAATCCTGAAGAAAGAAAAGATACAAGACTTCTCGCAAGACATCCGCACCATGACCAAATCTGAGCTTGTAAAGCATTTTTCTTTCAAAGGTAAGAAATCCGTCAACCCAACCCTGCTTATCAAAAATCTGATCTGGCAAGCCTACACCTGGATTAAGAATGGCAAGATGGAACCAATAGAAGGAAACATCCGTTCTTTCTGGTATATGAACGTCAAACCTGTTCTCTCTCGTATTGGCCTCAATACAACAGGAAGGAAGCTGACAGAAAAGCTCTATGATGTTTTGGTAGAGATGATCGTTGATTACAGGCTCTTTCGTTATATGGATATGGGCTTTCTGGATGAAAGACAATACCAGCGAACCATTGGCAAGGCTAATGGAAACCTGATCTTGTTTGTGGAAAAGGATGGCCTCTTTGGCCTGGCCAAACAAATGGCCTTACAAAACGATACCACAGCTATTGCAACTGGTGGCTTCCCTTCTTATCTTGCGCTGGAGTTTCTCCTAAGCGATATGGCAAAAGCTGGCTTGCTCAATGAGCCTCTTCATATCTTCTCTATAGTTGATTACGATCCAAGTGGCTATTGGATAGAGCAAAAATTTCTTGAGCAGCTCCATCAATACGATATGAAAGTCGCTTCAAAGCATTCTTTAATCACGCCTGACCTAATGCCAGTCTCCTTGCTAGACATTGCTAAGTATAGGCTGGAAAAAGCTCGAAGACCAAAAACTGGCTTAAGCTTACAAATGGCCTTAACGGCGAGCCTTATGGCTTGGAAAGCGATGCTGTTGGAGGCAAGAAAATACGCGAGGCTTTTGAAAAGGCTATTCTTCCATACCTTGGACAAAAGAAAAAAAGCTCTGGCAATGTGCTAGACAAAGACAAGGCAAGCTATATAGCCTTTCTTGCAAGCCCCCCAGCATATCTTGCCAGATAAGCAAGACCTGCTTTCTCTGCCATGCAGCTATTCCCCGAATGACAAAGCAGCCTGGCATTTCTTGCCATCACAATATGCCAGGCTGCTCATCCTGCTAGAAAAGCCAAGTCTAGCCTTGCTTCCAGACAGGCTTGTCCCCGATAGAAAAAGCAGCCTGGCATATCCTAGCTTTACCTACCAGATATGCCAGGCTGCCCAATCCTTCTGGAAAGCCTAGCAAGCCTGACCTGCATCCGAAAAAGCAAGGGCTGCTTTTCTTGATTAAAGTACCAACCTAAACTCATCTAAGCTTTTGGCTGTTGCTGAAAGTTTCATAAGCACGTCTAATGTATCCATTGTTGTGATTATTTCTAGCTTCTCTTTGATTTCCTCAGAAACAGAACCAAACCTCACTTGCAATACATTTAAGATATTCTTCCTGGTAACTTTGTTTGATGTAGATTGCAATGTTTTTGGGCATAGCTCTTTTATGATTTCTTCCGTATCTATTACCATCTCTATCTCCTTATAAAAATTAGGCTGTAGCCTTTTTAGCCATAGTAAAATCAGTGCTTCCTCTGGTGTATAAATCTTTTTCTGCGTAAGCTCTTGAAAATATTCTTTTACTTCTTTGATTACAAGCATTGGCTGGAATGGCAAAAAACATTTGTATTGCTCGCTTTCTGGTAGTCCTTCCAATACAAAAAGGTATGCTGGCAGTTCTGCCCCAATCTTGTAAATACAGGATTTCTCAGTAGATTCTATACGAGAGTATAGCCCTTCCCAAATGCTTTTAGCTGTCTTTTCTGCGCTTATAATAGCCAACACTATGCTCTTGTTTTGGTATTTTGCGCTGGCTCCAATGATATAGAGTTCCCCTAAATATTGTATTACATCCTCTCTAGTTAGTTTATCGTTCAATGCCTTAATGTGTACTACATTTACCTCTGCAAAATAGGGAAAAGGACTTCCTGTTGCTTTTTCCAAGTTTTCTTTTGGAATTTCAAATACCATATCAATCCTCGCATTTGGCAAGGGAACTTCTGTATCTTTGGTAAGGTCTATTTTTGTTTCGTAGTACTTTTCTACAAGATACGCTATAAGCTCTTTATAGTACTGTTGTCTCTCTATCATTTATTGTTCCTTGTTTTTCTCATTTATTAGCCCAATCACTATTTTTTTGACGATCTTGTTTTCCTCTCCCATCCGCATTTTGGACAATGGATAGGGGGTTTGGGAGAAATAAGACTACGACATTCATTGCATAAGATTGAACTTTTTTCTTTATACTGCTTTCGTATTTCCTTTGTCCATTTGCCAACGCAAACAAGTTCATAGCCGCTTTTCTCATAAGGGCTGCCTATGCAATTACAATGTTGGACTCTATGCCCTTCAAACTTTCCATGATTGTGCCATCTCTGGCAATGATCGCACCAGACATGGAGAAATCCTTTTTCATCTGCATAAGCATCTACTTTGGGTATTTCTATCATAGGATTCTCCTTTTTTTAAAAAAAATCACTTTCCGTCCAAGTTGTGTCCAAGTAGTGTCCAAGTAAAAATGGACTACTTGGACAGAGATACGCTTTTAGCATCAATGACTTATAAAATCCGTCCAAGTTGTCCAAGTAAAACCCCTATTATTTATATATATTTGAAAAAAAATTTTTATATTTAGAAATATTTTTTTTTCGCGCTAAATTAAATAATGGGTAATCTACTTGGACAACTTGGACGGACCTTCTACGCACTATATAGCTCTAAGAGTATAGCCGTCCAAGTAGTCCATTTTTACTTGGACACTACTTGGACACTACTTGGACACTACTTGGACACTACTTGGACGGAAATCTATGTTATTTTATATTATATAGTTACGCAATAGGATAAATTTATTATATACTCTTCATCGTTATCCCTGTATAAAACCATGGACGTTGAGTACCTTCCTGATAACGTGCTTTTCCAAATCCTAATCTCTTCATCTCCTGCCCTAGTTTATTGTCTGCCAGCACTTCATAGCCCATTTCTTTGCACCAATTTTCATACTCTTTTCGGAAGTTTTTCGTATTTACACAGGCTTTTTGATCTATCTCACAGGCTTCATTGATAAACTGCTGCAATGGATTACTCGCTTCTTTGAATTCGGATAATGACTGTTCCATTTCTTTGGATTCTGTCATTTTCCAGTTATTCGCCATGAGCCTCTTTAATCCTTCATACGCCCAGTTGAAAATTCCTGGGAGTTCCTCACGAAGTTTATCTTTTAAAAATTCATCTTGTTGATCTTTGGGGAATATTTTCTTAAATTCCAAAATATCAAATCGTCTGAAAAAACCTCGGCTTCTATCTTTTGTCGGGATAAAGTTATTTGCACTGAACAAAATTTTTGCAAATGGTCTGAATTTGAATGGGTCTCTGAATTTTCTTTCGGCTGTCACTGGCTCACCGCTTACGATCTTCTTGAACTCTTCGCTAAATATTTTCGTTGTTTGAATATCTGTGCAGATATTCGCTAATTTTCCTTGTAGCTCTGATACTTTGAACTTCTCAAAAAGCTGGTGGACTTCCATCGTTGAAACATTATTGAGCATTGACGCTATTGTTTCCAGTATTACGCTTTTTCCGTTGTCTCCATCTCCTTTTAAAAACAGGCATTTTTGCAAAGGTGTTATTGGTACAAGGCAATATCCTGCCCATTCCTGCATTCTCTTGTATGTGTCTTCTTCTAATTCCAAAGATTCTAAAAATTCTCGCCATTTCGGACATTCTCTCTGTGCTTCATACGCAAACTCAAATTGGATCGTCTGGTAATACTCTCTCTTATGTTCCATAAATTGGCAAACCTTTATGTCCAAAACTCCATTTTTAAAATTGAGTAGCCAGGGATTTCTTTCAAAGTCAAACTCTCTTGTCTGCAAGGCTAAATTTTCTATCTGAAAGATAACGTCCTCTACCAAAAATTTTTTGCTCAGCTCCTTGCCTATCATCTTTTGGATCTCGGCTTTGATATGCTTATCTTCTAATGCTCTCCATGCTCCTTTTTCATATCTCCAAAACGCTTGAAACGCATAGATCAAATCGCCTTTTTGCTTTCGGAAGTAACTATCTGCTACGATCCCTGAAATTACCTTTCCCTTTCCATCTTTCCCTATTTCTAACCATTCTGGATTATTGTCTTCATACTCTTCTTGCCTTTCTCTTTTTTGCTTATATGTCTTTTCTATCAACCTTTTAAATGTACTAAAGGCTATTTTATACTTTTTCTTTAAGTCGCACTCATCCCAGATGGCTCTTGCTTCTTCTATGCTATAATATACTGACATCATTGCATCTACAAGCTTATGGTAGTTTATATGCTCCACGATATCGAATATATTTTCTTGTGCATTCTCTACTAATGTCGCAAGCTCCTCCTCTGCCTTACACCTTTCGTTTTCTTTGTTCACTAGATAATCATCTATACCTTTGGCTCTATCAAATGTGATTATCTTTACATTCGCTTTTTTCTTACGAAGCCATAGAAAGGCTGCAACCATCTGGTATTCTACATCTACATTTTCCTCAAAATCTGAATCAAAGCATAAGTACACCTCTCGCCCTGAAAGCCTTATATCTTTCCATTCAGGACAATCTTTCCACATTGTAATTCCTGGGATTCCTACTGCTACCAGTTTTTTTGTACCATCAAGCTTACGTAATTCCTGGTTTAACTTCGCTGCTTTTTTTTCTCCTTCTGTTATGATAAGACCATATTTTTTATTTTTCACTTTTCCATCATCGTTTACCAGATAATAAAGATGGAATGCCGTGTCCACCATCTCTTTCCTTGGTGAGAGATACTTTGCATCTTCTATTTTTTTACTCAGTTTCACTCTGATAAACTTTCCGTCTGGATAGGGGATTAGATAGCAATCCGTCATCTGTAAAATTTCTTGCTTATTTATGCTTGAAAAGCCAAGAATCTCTTTTAGCTTCTCCTTTCCCTTTTCACCTTTTATTTCCTCTATTCCCATTTCTAAGATTATGCTCTCTGCCAGTCCGCTTCTTTCTAAATCCTTTATGATCCAATCCGATAAATATTTTCTATTCATTTAAAAAACCTCCAAAATATTCTAGCATTCAGAGAGCTTTTGTGGTATTATCATTGCACACCCTGAATACTTAAAGGGATTTAGTAGAAGCTGAGGAAAGATGCCACTCTCACCTCAGCTTCGTCTGTTTATAGCTCGTTTTTTTCCTTATCTATCTTTTAATTCTGATTTCACACATACTCTTTTTATACCATTGCTTTAAGTAAAAGTTGTGAAACCACAACTTTTTACCCTTTAAGTAAAAGTTGTGAAACCACAACTTTTTACCCTTCCTTCTCTATATCTTCTAGTAATCTCTTTATTTTTCCTGGACTTATATATTCCAATATGCTCTCTATTCCTCTCTTCTCTATCATTTGCTTCAGCGCATCAAATACGTCTTTTGGATTTCTCTTAATTTTTATTCTTTCTCCTTTTTCTTCTAACTTTGCTTGCTCCTTTTTTAAGGCACCTTCTGTTGGATTTTCTCTGATTCTTTGCCAGATACTTTTTTGCTCTTCTTGATTCAAGCTCGATAACAAAACCAGCACCTCTTTACTTACTCCATTTCTATTCTTTACTATATCTTCTTGGACTGATTCTTCTATCCTTGCTATTCGAAGCATCTTGGAAATATATCCCTTATCTTTTTTTACTATCTCTGCCAGCTCTACTCCCTTTATCCCAAATTCCTTTTTCAATTTTTCATAAGAGTGGGCTTCATCTAATGGCGTTAAATCTTTCCTCTGTATATTTTCCGCTAACTGGATTAAACAGCATTCTTTTTTATCTTTTTTATCTAATACCATCACTGGTACTTTCTCTAATCCTGCTGCTTTCGATGCTATATACCTTCTTTCTCCTGCTATTATCTTATAGCAATTTCCTTCCTGCCTTACGCTTATTGGATTGATCACTCCATGCTGTTTTATGCTTTCTGATAATTCTTTTATCTCCTCACTTTCTATGTCTATATTCCTTCTTGGCTGCTCTTCATCTGCCACTAACTCTTTTAGTTCTACCATTTTTACTTGCTGTTTATTCTCTACACCCGTTGTCCCATTTTTCATTGCCTGCATTTGTTTCTGCGTCTGTATAATCATGCTGCTCCAGTCGCTTTTTTCCATTTTTTCCTCTCTTTCTCAAAAAAAAGTTGTGGTTTCACAACTTTTTCTTAATCCCTTTTTATTACTGGTTTTATCTCTTTTAACATATAATCTGCTAACCTCTTGAAATCCTTTGCTCCTCTGCTCGTCTTTTTATAATGGATTACTGGCTTTCTATACGCCTGTGATTCTGGCAAGGATGCTGAAACCCTGATTTCTGGCAATATCTCTCCTTTGAAATTCTCTTTTAGCTGATCAAACATCTCTTGCGATATTTGTACTCTTGCATCTACCATGTTAGGCAATATATGCACTGCACATTCGTTTTTTGTTCTTTGCAAAATAATGCTTAGAAAGCCCACCAGATTTTTTAATCCCACTAAGGAAAATTGCTGCAAGGGGACTGGAATTATGATTCCATCTGCTGCCAACACTGCTGCTCCTACTATCGGCCCTAAACTTGGTGGACAATCTATCAGGATGTAGTTGTATTTTTTTCTTGCCTCTTCTAATTTCTTCCCTAGTATTTCTTCTCCCATCACGATCTGTCTCAAATCAAAATCAGCATTGGCTACTACTATGCTTCCTGTTGCTATATCCAAATTTTTATACCCACTCTCTCTCACGATTTCGGATAGTCCTGCCTTGCTGTCTGTCAGTAAGTGGTAGCTATTCTTTTCTTCGTCCATTTCATGCCCTAGCCCATAGCTCAGGTTCGATTGCGAATCCAAATCCACCAACAGCACTTTTTGATTCATCTCTGCCAGGCACGCTCCTAGATTCAATACTGTCGTTGTTTTTCCTGTCCCTCCTTTTTGATTTACCACAGCGTAAATTTCATGCCTTCCTTTTCCTGATAGCTTCAGGATTTCCTCTAGCAAATCCTCTCCATATTTTCGATAGTTGTTTCTATCTCTTTCTGGCTTTTCTATTATTCCATTCTCTTCCCATCTAAATATTGTGCTTCTATCTAGTCCACTTATTTCTACAACTTCTTTTGTACTGTAATACTTCATAATTTTTTCCTAATCTTACTATTGGTTTCTATAGGCATTTTTTTATCTTATATAAAAAAGTATCTTACTTTAATTACAAAATATTTCCATTTCCTTTTTGGTATACCCAAAAGTTGTGAAACCACAACTTTTTTCTTATACATTATACTTCAATGACTTATTCCTAAAAATGATTTTTCTATTCCTCTAAATAATTCTACAATGTTTGTAGAATTATTTCAAGCAAAATTTTTTAAGAATTTTCTTTTAAGACTTAGATGCAATATGCTCTTTAATCTTTGTCTCGATCTCTTCTAAAGATTCTGGTATCCCCAAAAAAATTTGCGTCTTCTTTCCTTTTTCACATTTCACAGCATACAAAGATTTATACTTATTCCCACGTGAACTATGACCATACTCTTTCACTTTAAATCCCATAACTTCTGATTCTACTAATTTCTTTGCCTGCACTCTCTTTAACTCTTTTAGCTGCTCTATTGTCTCTTTTATGCTCATTCGTTTTTTCCTTTCTTTAAAAACTATATTATTATACAATCTTTGTAGAATAACACAACAATATTTTCGATAGATGAAATAACATTATTCAGCCAGCTAGTCTTGCCCTTCCTCTCTCTCTAGACTTGTCATGCTTTTCAGCCAGTCTTGCTATCCTTTGCTATCACTGCCAGTCTTGCCCAGGCTCTTGCTATTCAGCCAGTCATCCAGTCTTGCTATCCTGTTCTATTCAGCCAGTCAGCCTTGCTCTTCCCCCCCCTTCAAGCCAGTCCCTAGCTTTGCTCTTCTTCTTGCTGGGCTAGCTGCATGGTGGTTTTGCAGGCCTGGCTTTTTTCTTGCTTTTTGGCTTCTATCTGGGGGGACTTTCCCCCACAGACCCCCCTAAGAAAAGAATTTCATGCTATTTCTTTTTTCTTTAAAATTTGCACTTTGTTGGCGGAAGAAAATATAACCCAAGCCATTCTATTTAGCATATTTTTCTAGGAGTGCCTCGTTTTTTTATGGGGGGAACTTTTCCCCCCATACCCCCCAAAAAAGATTTGAATGCCATGTCTTTTTTCCGGCTTTTCATTTTGAAGTACGACAAAATCCGCCCTGCCACCATTAGCAACACAAGTGGTGGCCCTGCCATTAGAATAGTTGTTTCTTCTGGGATTTTGTCTTTCAAAATGAGCCGTGGTAAGCTTTTTAGCCTGCCAAGTTCCTTATAGATCAAGCCCTCCCTTACCCATAGTGCAACCTAATCACCTTTTTCCTTTCGGGGGGTTCTTGCTTTTTGACCTGTGGTTTTTTTTAGCGGGAGCGAACCAAACCTTTCTGCCTATCCTGTATCTAGCGAGTATTGTATTTTTAGGGATTGGCATTTCTTTTGCTTCTATACCATAAAAATTTTATGAAAGGCATATTTTATGATACTCACTATTAAAGATGCTGCTAAATATTTAGGCATTAGTTCCAGGACTGTACAAAGGCTAATCAATGATGGCAATTTTCCACAACCTATTAGCCAAACAGATTTTGGAAAAGATTTCACTGGTACTAATATTCGAAAGCTTCGGTGTTGGAAAGAGGAAGATTTAGACCAGTTCAAGCTTAGCTTGCGTTCACCTGGTCGTCCTAAAATTGACAAAAATTGTCACTAAATACAGATAAATTGACAAAAATTGTCACTATTTACCATTGATAAAAAAAACACTCCTTTCAAACCCTTGATTTTGTTGAATAAAAATTGTCACTATTTAGTGATAATTTGGAACAACTTTTGCACTAGGTTATTAAAGTAAAAGTAATCAACCTAATCTTTAAGAAAGGAGTTTTTATCATGAACTTAAGTATAAAACAAGCAGCAGAAAAAGCAAATGTTTCCATTCCCACAATTTACAATTGGGTTAAGTCAGGCAAAATCTACGCCACCAGGCAAGGCAAGTCCTGGCAAATCAGCCAGGACTCTCTCGAATTCTGCCTTGCAGGCAAGCCGACCCAGCCTGTCCTTGCGGACGAATCCTTTGCCCAAATTGCCAGCAAAGTAGTGGCCGAGCTTAGACCAGTCCTAGAGCAAGCCTTTGCCATCCAGCAAACCTGCCAGACCAAAACCACCGAGCTGGACAGCAGAGTAACCAGCCTGGAAAAAGAGCTTGCCGAGCTAAAACAAAGCTTGGCTAAAAAAGCCACTGAAGAGCCTAGCAGGAAAGAAGAGGCAAAGCAGGCTGACAAGAGCCAGGCAAGGCAGAGCAATACCGAACCAGTCGCTAGGGTTGGCGAAGCCAGGAAAGCAGAACAGCAGCCAGACGAAGAAACAGCAGAGAAATGGCTAAGAGAAAACATGGGCAAATGGTTAGACCAGCCTTGCACGTATGGCAAAGCATCAGGTAGGACATGGCGAGATTTGGCAGAGAATAGAGGGGCAAAGATCAGCTTGAAAGGCGTTGAAAGCCAGCCAAGAGCTTACTTGCATGCCCTGGAAAACTGGCATAACTGCGAAAGCGTTTGGGCTAAGATGAAAGCCAAGGTTGCCCTGGAAGTAGTTAGCAAAGATGGGCAAGGCCGTTATAGCTGCACAGCATAAGCTAGGTATAGTTCGCCTTGTAAGGCGAACTATTATTGGGTTAGCTAAAAAAATAAGCTTTACTTTAAATTTCATATACGTATTATATACGTATATGACTAACTATAGGAGGATTAAATTTTATGCAAAAAAAGCTTACGATTACGATTGAAGAAAACGTTTATAAGGGACTTCACAAAGTTATTGGTCATCGCCATATCAGCCGTTTTATTGAAGAGCTTGTTCGACCGCATGTCATTAATCAAGAAATGGATAATGCCTATGCAAAAATGGCCCAAGATGAGGCAAGAGAATCTGAAGCATTGGAATGGTCGGAGGCAACCATAGGAGATATAAACTATGAAGAGAGGTGAAGTTTGGTGGGTGAACTTTACAACATCGGATGGAGGAGAGATTCAAAAGAAAAGGCCGTCGGTCATCATAAGTAATGATTCTGCCAATAAACATTTAAATCGAGTACAAGTTGTACCCATTACGAGCAACGTTACTCATCTCTACCCAAGTGAGGCTTATATAGTCTTAAATGGTAAAAAAAATAAGGCTATGACGGATCAAATAACAACTGTAAGCAAAGAGCGTCTTTCAGATCCAATAGGCATTCTTGCAAAAGAGGATATGCAAAAAATAGAGAATGCACTTAAAAAACAATTAGGCATAGACGATTTTTAAACGCCAGAAAAAGCCAGGTGGCTAATTCTCCTAGAAGGCGAAACCACCTGGCACCCCCAGCGCAAAATTTTTTACTTCCTTTTAATTTTGACAACCTTTTTCTTCTTTGCTTCCGCATTTTTTTTCTTTTCTTATGAGCGTTAGCGAAAAAACAATAACAACAAATCCTCCCTCTTTTGGAATAGAAAATTTCGCAATTTCAACAAACTTCCTTATTGTTGTTATATTATAGGAAAGAAAAGAAGGATATAGGTTCCACAAGTGTTGGTATTAAACAACTTATAGTTAAAATTGTTCACTAGCGACCCGAAATGAGTTCACTAGCGACCCGAAATAAGTTCACTAGCGACACGAAAACATTCATTAGCGACCCGAAATAAACTTTTTTTTCCCTAAAAATTTTGCTATATTAGTAAAAAAGTTGCCATATTTTTATATGTATTCGTGTCTCTAGTGAACTTAGGAGGTATTTTTATGGCCTGTGACTATCATGAGCTTTATGCCAAAGAAAATAGTACTGTTCAATTGCCTATCTTTCATTTTGGCAAAGGAAAGAAACCAGAAAAAATAATTACGGAATGGAAGGATGAAGAAAAAGAATATAAGCTGGAATGCCATTGCAAATATGGCGTTCCTGGTAGTTTTGAACAGGATGTTTACACAGCTACCATGAGAATATGGCTTAAACAGGGTATGCCAAAGGAGGTAATTTTTAATTATAGCGATGTTGCCAGAGAGCTTCATTTAACGCCACCTAAGGATTATGTAGTCCAGATACGAGAGGCAATGAAAAGGTTAGGCATGGCTCGCTATGAGTTTACAAAATGCTTTCTTAAGAAAACAGAAGATGGGGTAGAGGGTGTTGATGTGTATTTTTCTCTATATGATAGTGCAAGTCTTTTTGCTTTTGATCCAAAAGATAAAAGAATGAGCAATAAGCGCAGAAGCAAAAATATTATCATCTTTCCCAAAGAACTGCAAAACAACTTAGAAAATAAATATTACCAGTATTTGGAAATGTCTTGGTATAGGGCTTTACCTGAAGGTCTCTCCCGAAGGCTCTATGAATATTTGGAAAAACGACGTTATCACAACATTAACAGAGAATTTACCATTTCCGAAGAATTTCTTTGCCGATGGCTTCCCGTTAGAACCCAAAATACTACAGAAAGGCGTAGGACACTAGCTAATATAGCGCAGCCATTAATAGAAAAAGGCTATTTGAGAGGATATCGCTTTGATCTAATGAGAGGGCATTGTATTTTTACTTATGCAAGCCAATATGCCTTGCCGATGGAAGTTGAACCAAAAAAAGGGATACTAGAAGCGGTCATTCAGGCTAAGGTTGGCGAAGAAGAGCAGCATCCAAAGCAAATTGGAGATAATGCCTGGGATCCAATCCCACGAAAAGATCAGTCCATACAACCTCAGGAGCAAGAAAAATACCTGGAAGCGTTAGGGTGGCTGGATAGCATACCTAATTTTCATAAAGCCAGAAAGAAAGAGATAGCATCCTTACCTTTGTCCCAGGTAGCGAAATATTACCCTAGCATAAAGATCTCTTATGAAAAACAAAAAGAAGAAGGTAAAAGCCCCAAGGTTGGTTGGGTTTACAAAGCTTTCATGGATGGCTGGAGCTTTACTGAAGGAGTAGAAAAGAAGCAAGAAACGCCAAAACAAAAGTTAGAAAGGCTTTTAGATGAAGCTTGGAATAGCCTTCCTGTTGAGGAGCAAGAACAATATAAAAAAGAATACTTGATTTATATAAAGCCCATGGACCTAGACGGCTCATTAGCAAACAATAAAGGCGTATTTCGTCATATGTTTCTCAAGCCTGAATTGGAAAACAGGGGACTTATTCCCAAAATGAATATTAAATGAGAAGAAAAAGGTAGGCAAGCTTTGTCCCGCCTTGCTTGCCAAGCCTTTTCCCACTAGCCAGCTAGGCTGCCCAAACCCAGCAAGACAGGCAAAGCATTCCTGCTTTTCCCCAACCTTGCATTGCTTGCCAGGCTTCTTTCCCCCAAACCAGGCAGCCATATTGCAAAGCCCCAGGCCAAAGAGCAAGACTTGCCAGCCTTTGCTTATCTGGCTTTCCACCACCCCAAGCCAGTCAGCCAGGCTTGCCTACCTAGCAAAGCCCCCAGGAAGAAGAGCAAGACAAAGCAGGGAGAGCAGGACTGGCAAGGATTAGGCTGGGTTCGCTCCCGCCAAAAAAACACACAAGTCAAAAAGCCAAAAGCCCCCCGAAAGGAAAAAGGTTATTAGGTTGCACTATGGGTAAGGGAGGGCTTGATCTATAGATGACTTGGCAGGCTAGAAATCTTACCACGGCTCATTTTGAAAGGCAAAATTCCAGAAAGAACAACTATTCTAATGGCAGGGCCACCACTTGTGTTGCTAATGGTGGCAGGGCGAATTTTGCCGTACTTCAAAATGAAAAGCCGGTAAAAAAACATGGCATTAAATTCTTTTTTTGGGGGGTCTGGGGGGAAATGTTCCCCCCAGAAAAAAGCACGGCAAAGCTAGAAAAATATGCGGAATAGAAAGGCTTGGGTTATGTTCGCTTCCGCCAAAATAGAACAAGTCAAAAGCAAAAAAGAAATAGCATGAAATTCTTTTCTTAGGGGGGTCTGTGGGGGAAAGTCCCCCCAGATAGAAGCAAAAGAGCAAGAAAGAAGCCTGGCCTAAAAGCAGCCCATGCCAGTCATGCCAGGAGAAGAGCCTAGCTGGTCTTGCAAGGCTGAAAGAAGCCTGGCCTAAAAGCCGCCCATGCCAGTCATGCCAGGAAAAGAGCCTAGCTTGCAAGGCTGGAAGAAGCCCGTCCAGCAAAGCCACCATGCAGCCCGTCCAGCAAAGCCACCATGCAGCCCGTCCAAAAGCTCCCCGCCCAGCAAGTCCAGCAAGTCATGCCAGGAGAAGAGCAAAGCCCAGCTGGATGGGCTGGATAGCAAGACTGGCTGAACCTTGCTTGCCTTGCAAGGCTTGCATGAAAGGCAAGTTGGGGGGAAGAGCAAGACTGGCATGGATAGCAAGGCTGGCAGGACTAGCTGATAGGCTGAAGAGCAAGACTGGCATGACTGGCTGGATAGCAGGACTGGCTGAGCAAAGGCTGGCAGGACTGGCAGGACTGGCTGGACTGGACGCAAGGGAATAGGTATGAAAAATACTATGCTGTAAAAAGAATCGAAGGAAAACTCCATAGGATATTGGTGATGATTCATCAAAAGCGGAGGAAAAGATCAAATCATACTGTGAAAAAAAAGGAATCGTCATATAATTTCACAAAATAATTCATACCATAATATTTTCTAAAATGTAATTGATTTAAAGGTGGGAAAAAATATAATGGTATGTAAATAGATAAGTCACAGAAAAAAAATGGAGAAACACATGAGCAAGATTGAACGAGTTAAATTATCTTCCGAAACAAGAAAACGCTTAATTCGAGCATATATAGAACGTTGTCTTGCTAAAGATGGTAAATTACCCAGTAGGAGAGAAGTTGAAAAAACCATAGGAGGGGATGTTTACAGCATTTTAGAGGTATTAAGAGAGTTCCGCAATAACAGGACTTAGTAGAGCGATTTTACTATGCACACTACTATGCACAAAAAATTTTTAATGATAGAAATACCTAAAGTGGATGCGTATGCCGATGAGAAAGGCTTTCTCCACCTCTGGTGCGATCATTGCCAGAGGTGGCATAATCATGGAAAGTTTGAAGGGCATCGAGTGAAACATTGCAATTGCATAGGTAGCCCGTATGAGCAAAGTAGCTATAATCTTGTTTGTGTTGGCAAATGGACAAAGGAAATACGAAAACAGTATCGAGAAAAAAATTCTGTCTTATGCCCAGAGTGTCGTAGCCGGCTTTCTCCCAAACCTCCTATTCATTGTCCTAAATGCGGATGGAAAAGGAAAACAAGATTGGTCAAAAAAACAGTAATGAAGGAGAGTGAAAATGAGTACCAAGGAACTAATATTCAAAGAGATTGAGCAAATTCCAACGTTATATTTAGAAAGCGTCTTAGAGATAATACAAGATTTTAGACAAAATAAGGTAAGGACGTTCAAAGGAAGACCAATATTGCAGAAGAAAGATATAAATAAAAAGACTTGGCCATACCCACCAGAGCCAGACTGCGAAGAAGTTTGGAAGGAGCTAAATCAAGGATGAGTCCACAGCCAAAAGATATATACATGATTCAGGTAATGGTAGGCTATAGTAACTATCCACGCCCCTGTGTCATTATTGATGTCATGAAAGATTTTGTTACAGTGCTTCCCCTTTCTTCTGCTATGGATTTATATAATCCAGATAGCGATTTCATTATTGAAAATACTCATCCAGATTTTGGTGCCACTGGATTGATAAGAACATCATATATCTCTTGCCAATATGCTTTTGATATTCCTATATCTGATCTAAGCAAGAAAAGAAGAGGCTATCTTAAAGGAAAAATGGCTAAAGCATTTGATAATTGGGCTAACTCTGAATAGCCAGCTTCAGGTACTTTGTCAGCTTGGCAATCTTGCCTTAGCATGGCTATTCAGCCAGCCTTGCTTTTTCGGATGCAGGTCAGGCTTGATTTGAATTTCCAAGCAGGATTTAGCAAGATGGCGTATTGAGCAGGCCAGGGATATGCTAGGCTGCCTTGCTTTTTCTATCGGGGACAAGCCCGCCTGGGTGGATTTTGTCGTACTTCAATTTGAAAGGTCTTAAAATGAAAAGAATCATTATGTTTGTTACGGAAAAACAAGACGAAAAACTAGAGAATTTGGCAAAGGAAACAGGACTTGCTAAAAGCGAGATTGTAAGGCATGCCTTGGATTCCTACTTTCTGAAAGAGGAAAGAAGCAAAAGCAAGCAAGAGAAGCAAGATGTAGAAGGAAAAAAATAAAGATGGAAACTAAAGAAACCTTAAACGCTATCCATGAAAAGATTGATATTGCTGTTGCATTTCCTGAGCTAGAAGCCATTGACAAAGGAAAACATTACCTTGTTGTTTGTCCTGAATGCGGAAAAAAGGAAGCGTATGTTTACAAAGGCTCTAAGGTTATCGTTTGCAACAGAAAAGACAAATGCTTATACAAGTCAAGCCTTTTTGACTACTTACAAAAAAAGTATAGTCTAAACAATCAGGAAACTCTTTTTAGGCTGGCAGAGCTGGCAGGGTACGAACTAGAAAAAAGCCAGGTATCACAAGAGAAGCTAGAATCAATTGCAAAAGAAAAGAAAAAAGAAAGCATCCTAAAAGATGCAATGGAATATTTCAAAAGTCTTAACGCTAAGAATCTTCAATATTTGACTTCAAGAGGGTACACAAAAGAAGAAATTGAAAAAATGGATTTAGGCTTCTACCCTGGCAAAAGCGTAACGCAAAAATACCTGATTGACAAAGGCTATGGAATGAGCGAGATTAACGAGATTAACGCTTTTTCTGATGCTGAAAACTCTTGGGATAGGATGAACTATAAACTTGTATTCCCTTATAGAAATAGATACGGGCAAATCCTAACCATAATAGGAAGGCTAACAAGGCCACTGCTAGAAGCTGAAAAAGAAAGCGACAAATACAAAAACTTTTCTCCCTTCGAGAAAGAGAATTTCTTTGGTATCGAATACGCAAGCAAAGAAATAACAGTTGTAGAGGGTTACCTTGACGTACTCCTAGCAAAAGCCAGTGGAATAGAAAATATTGTTGCTTGTTGTGGTGCTTGTGTTACTGATACACAGATTGAGCAGGCAAAAAGGCAAGGCATAAAAACAATTACGCTTTGCCTTGATAAAGATAAAGCAGGCATTGAGGGAACTAAGGCCAGTATAAAAAAAATCATGGCCAAAGGATTGGATTGCTATGTTATGGCCTTGCATAATGGATACAAAGACTTAGATGAATTTCTCGCAAAGGGAAAGAAAACAAGCTCTGATTTTTTAGAATGCGCTAGGCAATCCGTTTTATGTAGTAGCTATCTTGCAGAGTTGGCAGTAAAAGAAAAGAATCTAAGCCTTGACAGGGAAAGAAAAGAATGCTTTACAGAGCTGTTGCAATTGTACACATCTGCAAACTATCCAGTAGATAAAGAAGCTATAAAGAATGTCATGCAAATGGCTTTTGATGAAGCCGAAACAAAAGCATTCCTTGAACATGTTGACGAAATAGAGAAAGAAGAAAAGCAAAGGCTTAAAGCAAAGCAAGCAATAGAGCAGAAAAGCCAGGCAACAAAATTACTTTTAGAAAAAATGGATTCTGACTTTAAAGCAAATGGCAATATAAATATAGCTTCCTATGCTGAAAAGCTAAACGCTATTGAGCTGGATTATCAAAAGATTGCTGCTAGGGCAAAACAAACGCAAGTGGAATGGATTGACACTCTATTTCAGAAAGAAAAAGATGCTGAGGGAAAAGAGCTTTTAGGCTATTCTTTAGGAAAAGCCTTTTACCCAGTCCAAAAAGATTTAGAAGGCATTCAGCCAGGGCTTTACATTCTTGGGGCGCAAACCAACGTTGGAAAAACTGCTTTTGTCGCTAACCTGGCAATGCAATTACTAGAAAGCAATTCTGATGTTAAAATACTTTACTTTTCTTTGGATGACAATAAAGACATTATAGCAACAAGATTTAGGGCTATGCTGGCATTCTCTGAAAGAGACTTTACAAAAAGGGAATCATACGAAAAACAAAACATTACAATAAATGAATTTAGAAAACCTCTTGACACTTGTAAGAATCAAAAAAGAGAGGCAGCAAACGCAAAGCTCAAGGCATTTTTCCAGGCTGAAAGGCTTTATATTTATGATATTGCAGACACTCCCAACATGACAGATATAGAAATGGCTATAAGGCAAAAAGGAAAAGAAAGTATAGTTGTTATTGTGGATGGGCTTTATAATGCTGGCATGGGTGAAAGCCAGGGGAAAAGAGAAGAAAACATCGAAAGAGCAAACAAGATAAAGGCTTTAGTTGACACTTACAGTATACCCTTAATTTGTACCGCAGAGGTAAGAAAACGACCACAAACAAAAGGCCAGGAAATTACAATTGATGACTTGATGGAAACAGGGAAATTTGGCTACAATGCCAATCTTGTTTGGCTTTTGTATTGTGAAGATAAGCAAGAGGATAATAACGAAATGCTAACGCTAACCCTAGACTATGCCAAAAATAAAATATCTGGCTTTAAAGGAAAGCATGAAATCCAATACTTTAGGAAATACGCTAAAATGTTTGTTGAATGGGCAAGGCCAAAAGAACAGAAACAGCCTAAAGGAATAACTCAAGAATCGTTTGACGTTCCAGGCAGAGAGACAAGAAAAAAAATCAGGGGGTAAAAATGATACTGGCAAGTAACGCTCTTTTAGGCATCCTAACAAGCAAAAGCAAGCGGGCTGCAATACCTAATCTTTCAATCCTTACAGAAAGGCAACTTGATTTTTATAAAGAAAGATATGCTTTTGCTGTCTGTGATATGAAAGCAGAATTTGTCAATATTGACAGAAAAAAGGCGCAAGAAATAGCCTTTAGGCTTGCTCTTAGGGAAGAAAAAGAATATTGATATAAGCAGCCTGGCAATAGTGCCAGGCAAAAATAACAAAGAAAATTTTAACATAAAGGAAAGGCTTTTTCTATGGATAAAGAAAAAATAAAAGATAAAGAAATTACGCTACAAGAAATGATAGAATTTATCAAGAAAGAAAACATAACAATAGAAGATTTTCAAAAAAAATATATTCACGAAATACAGCCTTACATTGATATAACCCAAAAAACATTTAAAAATTTAGAAAAAGTATCTTTGCAAATGCAGGAAAAAACAAAAAAAATAAATTTTAGAGGAATGGCAAGAGATTTTTTAAAAAAAATTAGCGATGAGGCCTTTTTTTTGGTGGAAAAGGTACAACCAAAAATTATTGATTTTTTGGGCAAAATGTTACAAGAAATAAAGCTTCAAAAGGATTCCATTCTTTCAGAAATCAAAGAGCTTTTAGAAAAGCCTAGCACAACAGCAAAGCAAAAAGAAAGCCTGGAAGCAATGCAAAAAACGCTTATATCTGATGATTGCTATCTTAGCTATCTTCAGGAAGCGAGGGAAGAATTAAAGAAAATCCGCAAGGCGCAAGAAAGCAAAAGCAAAACTGTAAGATTTTCAATGTACGCAGAGCATCAAAAGCTAGGAAAAAGTCAAGATGCAATTAACGAGTTGTTTTCACTGTTTAGCGACAAAGGTGTAAACGTTGAGAAAAGTGTAATAGCTGACAAGATGGGCTTTAACCTTACCCTTTCAGAACAAAACGCACTATTCGCAATACAAAAATGTATGTCAGACAGAAAATACAAACCCATTCTTTTTGTGAGAGATACTCCTTATTACTCTGTAGAAATAGCAGAATATCTGGAAAATTATGGGGTCAAAAAGCGAACAACAAAAAGAGGTTGGAGCGAATTTCTTTCTAATGAGAGAAAAGAGGCAATAGCCGCTTTAAATTCGCTTGGAGAAAAGAAAGCTGTTATCAGGTATGAAAAAAAATATTTAAATGAAAAAGGCAAGACAAATTATGATATTATCGAACTAAACGAGGAAATAGTAAAACTTGTAAAATCTTATGAAAGACTAACAGAAAAAGAAAAAGAAAGCTTACTTGTTTCTGATGAAGGCAGGGAAAAAAAGCTAACAAGAATTGTCTTTATACCTTGCCAGCCTATTTTTGATGGAATTGATAATTATTTTTGTCTAAAGGATGCTGACTATAGGCAGAAAATAAAACAGATAGCGAAAAAAAGCAATAGCGCAGCAATAAACCTTTTTATTGATTACATTTATATTCAAGCATCAGAAAAATTCAGACAAAAACAAGGTTTAGTCATTAGGATAAGTCCAAAGGAACTAGCTTACAAACTAAGAATGAAAAAAGATATAGAAAAGAGAAACTGGAAGCGCATAAAAAAAGAAATCGAAAGGGCTATAGGCATAGCTAAAGAGCTTGGCTATATTACAGAAAGCGAACTTGAAAAAGGTACTATGCAAGATGAAGTCTATTTTTTCAAGCTAAATCATGAAAGATTCTACATTGAGTAGCCTAGAAAAATATAGAGAAATAAAAAATTGTAGTTCTAAGCCATTGCAAAAATATGAATTAGAAACGCTCTACCCAAACTTGTGGCAAACTCTACCCAAACTTGTGGCAAACTCTACCCAAACTTGTGGCAAACTCTACCCAAACTTGTGGCAGGGCATTTCTTAAAGTATTAAAAATAAAATACTTACAAGCGCATTTTAAACCTAATTATTCTTTAAGTATATTTAAATATACTTAAAGGCAAGCCACCCTTTTGGGGAGGTGGCTCGCAAAAAAAAGAAAAAAAGGCAACAGTGAGCCACGCCTGAAGCGGTGCAAGATTTTTCTATTGATTGCAATGTAGTTGCAAGATTATACCTTGCAATTAATTATGATTGGTCTACCCAAGGTCGTTGCATACCACGATATAAAATAAACTTTTTCAATTGGTTATGACAGCAAAAAATTATCCAAATCTTATAGATATTCCTAAATATCTATATAAGTGTAGCAGCTTGCAATCATAAATCGGCAAAACTGCAATCATCGCAGATTTCCTGCTCACGATAATTGAGAATAAGAATTGCGGCCTGCTCACGATAATTGAGAATGAGCTTGCAATCATAATT
>Ga0074197_1001089_pt1 | contig 25395 bp, 20 predicted proteins | sample EPASupsiteSAE305_FD_64526 | JGI IMG/M metagenome (GOLD analysis project Ga0074197, IMG submission 64526) | Bioremediated contaminated groundwater microbial communities from EPA Superfund site, New Mexico - SAE3-05 reassembly with SPADES | ecosystem: Environmental > Aquatic > Deep subsurface >...
CAGAGTACGGCGGGAAGTTGTAATGGAGGATGAATCTCTTTGATGGTTCGTCTATCTTGAGGCCGTCGAGGACCTGATCATCAGTTCCCATCATGCCAAGCGTCGTCACTCCCAGTGACTGGGTCTCTCCGCGTGTAAAGAGTGCCGATCCGTGAGTCATGGGCAGTATGTCGACTTCACAGGTTATCTTCCTGAGTTCGTCCATAGCCCTGCCGTCAGATCTGCGTTTATCATCGAGGAGAAGTTTTCTCACACATTTCTTTACCATATCATCCATTTTGGTCGCTATGTACTTGTCTGAATCAGGGTTAGACTCTGCAAAATGTTCCTCGGCCCTCTTTTGTGCCTCTCCTATCGCTGCTCCGCGTGGCTGCTTCTGATAAATCTGAACAGCTGCGTATATATCGTTGTAAAGTTCCTTATCCATCCACTCATCGATCTCTGTGATGACTTCAGGCGCGGGAAGCACTGCTTTGGGCTTTCCGACCTTCGCACAGACTTCGTCGATAAAGTCCACTATTTTGCGGATAGCGTCGTTTGCAAGTTCAAGTGCGTCAACGAGGAGTTCTTCCGATACTTCCTGCGCTCCTGCCTCGACCATTGTGACTCCGCCCCTGTGTCCGGCAACAACCAGCTCCATCGTGCTCTGTGGCATGTCGGTTTCATCGGGGTTAACAACCAGTTCACCGTTTATGCATCCGATGCGGACAGCCCCTATGGGACCATCCCATGGGATGTCCGACATTGAAAGGACCAGTGAAGCCCCGTTTATCGCAAGGATATTCGCAGGGTTGGCCTGATCAACTGACATGACCGTGGTAACAACGTGCACATCGTTCCTCATCCATTCAGCAAAAAGTGAACGGATAGAACGGTCTATCATCCTGCCACTCAGGATTGCTGTTTCTGAGGGACGTCCCTCTCTTTTAATAAATCCGCCTGGCACTTTACCTGCTGAGTAGAAACGCTCTTCGTAATCTACCAGGAGCGGAAAAAAGTCCATCCCCTGTCTCGCTTTTTCTGCCAGTACTGCAGTGACCAGCACTGAAGTTTTGCCATGGCCGGCAAGGACTGCGGCGTTTGCCTGCTTCGCAAGCCGTCCTGTCTCAAAGGTCATTGTCTTGCCATATAGTTCCAATTCAAATATTTCTTTCATTTTTCTTTTCCTCCCATTTTATGTCTTCAACTGTTGAAGAATAACACAAAATAGCAAAAATGGCGAAGGTAATGACCCTTCGCCATGCGTAAGTTGCCTATTTTTTGCTTCTATTTGTCAGATTGCTATTAGTGGCGCAGTCCGAGACGCTGGATGAGCGACTGGTAGCGGTTGAAGTCGCGGTCTTTGAGGTACTGGAGAAGCTTGCGGCGCTTACCTACCATGATAAGGAGTCCGCGGCGTGAGTGGAAGTCCTTCTTGTGGATCCTCATGTGGTCAGTGAGTTCACGGATACGTGTTGTGAGTATGGCCACCTGTACCTCTGTTGAGCCTGTATCGGCTCCGTGCACTTTGAACTCTTCGATGAGCTGCTGTTTCTTTTCTTTCTGGATCATAATGATCACTCCTGTCTGAGCCTATTACGCTCGATATTCCCAAGACTCAGGCCAGCGTCGCTATGCGCCGGTCCGTGTGAAGGGCAATGGAAATAATAGCAGAGAGTCTCCGATATGACAAGCCTGCCCTGAAATAACATCATACAGAGAATCGGACTTGTTCAATTCTACCTTATTTTTGCTTTCGTTCATCCGCTCTTTTCTTCATTCTTTTGTTCACGGCCGAGCAGTAGACCGCGGCAAGTGGATTGTGTCCCAGAGCCCGGTCTTTGACGACAAGAGGCACCACGTAAGTGTGTGAATGTTTTATAAACAGGGCGTCGTGACCAACACAGAGTCCGATGATCAGGTTCAGATCTGTCTTTTTTTCTTCGAGCATCCTTGCCTGTTCTATAGGGTTGCAGCTTACAGGGCCGACCCTGTCACTCGTAGGCGCACCCATCTCTGACTTAGGTATTCCGCAGACCTTGCAGCATACGGCTTCTATTTCAAAAAAACCTGAGAGATAATCTGCAATTTTCGCAGCTTCATCGTTAAGGCCGACACAGAAAGCGATCCCAAGTTTTTTGTATCCCATTCGGGAAGCAAACTCGACCACTTCCTCTATCCTGTTTAGGTCACCATAGAACTCTGACTCAACAAACGCCGCAGTCTCCATCATCTTTTTTTCCTGTGGGTCTGAATAGAGTTGAATGCTGTCTCTCACTATGCAAGGATCTCCCTCTTTGCATTTCTTTTCATCGCAAAGATCACATCTCATTGAAGTACTCCTCCATATCTCCGGGAAGGGACGCCTTGAATTCCTTACCCCTTATTGCTTCCGGCAATCCAATGTCGTCAGGTAAGGTAACTGAGTACGCGTGAAGCAGTGGCCGTTTTGCCCATCCCGTGTCTCCGCCGTATTTCCTGTCTCCAATTATCGGATGGCCTATTGCCGCAAAATGGACCCTTGCCTGGTGCGGCCTTCCTGTTACGAGCTCTGCTTCCACTGTACTGATTTTTTTGAAAGATGATATTTTCCTGTATCTTGTGAGGGCACTCTGTCCGCTCTCATCTACTTTTACAGTATTACCGTCCTGATCCTTAAGCAGAGGAAGGTCAATATTGCCTGATTCGATTATATCGCCTGCAACGACTGCCCTGTAAATTTTTTTTATCTTCCGTTCCCTTATCAGTTCTGAAAGGTACCTCAGGGAAGGTCCTGTCAACGCCACTATCACCGCTCCGGACGTGTTGCGATCCAGGCGCTGGACTGTTGATGGACGAAAATCGGTCCTGGTCCATTTGAGTTCCTCCAACACCCTCGTAATGAGAGAGTCCCCGTTTTTTATATCCGGCTGTGTCAGAAGCCCTGCAGGCTTGTTTATTATCCAGAGATAGTCGTCCTTGTATATTGTTTCCAGTTTCTCATGCCTGATGGACGATGTGTTCTCCTTTGTGTTTCTTTCGGCCGGCATATCGTCATTCCAAGGGACCTGCAGGAATTGTCCCTCCTCTACCCGGGTGTCCGGCCTGACTTTTTTTGCATCCAGCCTAACCTCTCCTGTGCGGATAGCTTTCATGAGGGTGCCAAGAGGGACTTGGGGCCACATGTTTCTTAAAAGCCTGTCGATCCGCCTGTCCGCCTGGTCGCTGGTTATATAAAACTCCTTTGACATTTTTTCTCCCCTGTCTCAACTCATGTGCTCGGCACTATCCTGGACGGTAACAGAAATACAGGTCACCTGTTCCAGAAACGGCGGCCTGTGGCTGGATGCCACTGGGATATTGGCTGGTCTTCCGTAAGGTCTTTAACGGAATCTTTCCAGCAAAAGACCCTGAAGTCCAGCTCATCAGCAGACGAAACTACCATTGCTTCAGGTGTCGCCGGGACGACAGGCGAGCCAAACTCTCTCTGCCCGTGATGGCTCAGAAGGATGTGCGCGATCTGGAGTTTTAGTGAGTTGTCAAGTCCGCTTTTTTCCGCAAGCTCCATAAACTTTGAATATCCTATCGCTATGTGGTCAAGAACTGCTCCCTCGAGGGTCATCTCGGGGATCGAGCCCATCCTGTATGATCCAAGCTTGCCAAGGTCGTGAAGGAGCCCTCCGGCGACAACTATGTCAACATCAATGTCATACCCGGATATCCTCAGTGACTCAGCCATCGACCTTGCACAGTCAGTGACCGAAAGAGTATGCTCAAGCAGGCCGTTTGCGTATGCGTGGTGATGGCTCACTGCAGCAGGCCAGTCGCGAAACTGCTTCCATGTCTCACCATCATAGACAAATCTTATAAAATCAGCGACTTCCGGGCGGCATGATGAGACCAGTTCTTCGTACCTCTTGACAAGGTCCTCCATGGGTATCGGTGATCTCGGAAGGTACTGCGACGGGGGAAATTTATCCTGGTCAAGGAGTGTGACCTTGTTAAAGTTGAACTGTGTCTGCCCCCTGAATTCTGTCGTTTTACCGTCTACTCCTACCGTGCAACCTGCAACAGATCTCAGCTTTTCATCTTCAAGCTTCTGTGCAGTCGATGATGCCTCCATGTTGGAGTCAGATCTGTTGAACCAACTTGCATCGGACCATATCTTAGCCTCAAGCGTACCGAATGAGTCGGTTACAGCCATCTCATAATAAGGTTTCCCGTTTTTGTCGTTTTTCTGAAAGAATGAGGATACGACAAAGATCGCCTTGAACGAGCTCCCAGGGGCAAGTTTGCGGATCTCCTGGCTGTTTTTTAGTATGGATTGTGCATCTGACATATTTATCTTCCTTCCGAAGCATGTTCGCTTAAAAATCAACACTCCAATAATAGACGTTCAGGCGAACTATTAAAAGGGGCAAAACGTTGTTCGTACCGCTGATATATCATTTTTATCGGTGACAATCTGGATTATTTGTGTATAATGACAATGTGGCCTCTTTCACATGAAAGAAAGGCTATATATGTGTTATGAATATTTATTTGGAGGGATTTTTGCTATGAGTTCAGTAAACTGGAATGCAAGGCTGTCGGATATAGCGCTTAATGTCAAACCTTCGCCGATAAGGGCACTAATGAAGTATACCAAGACCCCCGGTATGATCTCTTTTGCAGGCGGCAACCCTGACCCTGCAGTTTTCCCTGTAGCGGAGTTTTCTGAAGCCTCTGCGATCCTGGCCCGCGAAGGCAAAGATGTCCTTCAATACGGTGCTACGGACGGATATATGCCGCTCAAGGAATACATCGCAAAATGGATGGCCCCAAGGATGGGTCGTGAAACAAAACCTGAAGAGATGCTCATCAGCACAGGTTCACAGGAAGGAATGGACCTCCTCTGCAGCGTTCTCCTAAATGACGGAGACACGATCATAGTAGAGGGCCCCACGTATCCAGGAGCGATCCACGCCATGAGAAACCGCGGCGCGCGATTCCTCTCAGTCCCGTGCGATAAAGACGGATTATGCGTTGACATGCTACCGGCAATTATCGAACAGGGACGCAAAGATGGACACAGGATCAAGTTCATCTACACTATCGTCAACTTCCAGAACCCATCCGGATCGACACTCTCTGAGGACCGCAGGGCTAAACTTCTTGATATAGCTGAAAAATATGACCTGATCATATTCGAAGACGACCCATACGGTCACCTTCGTTACACAGGAAATCACGTACCGACCATTTTCTCGATGGATAAAAAACAGAGCGGAAGAGTCGTTTACGCTTGTTCCTTCTCCAAAATACTGGCACCCGGGACACGAGTCGCATGGATCGTCGGAGACCCCGAACTAATGCAGAAAATGGTCATGATCAAGCAAGGAACGAACCTCTGCTCAAGCGTAGTCGCTCAGGCACTGGTCTATGAGTACTGCAGGCTTGGCCATCTCGACGGATTCCTCCCCAAGATAATCGCCCACTACGGCAAAAAACGCGATGCGATGGAAGCCGGCTTTAAAAAATACCTTCCCTCCAATACCTTTTACCATACACCGGAAGGTGGTTTCTTCTTCTGGCTGCAGGTACCCGGCATCGATTCAACTGCGCTCTTCATGAAGGCGATAGAGCATGGAGTTGCCTTCGTAACAGGTCCCTCCTTCTTCGTTGACGGTTCAGGACTTGACTTCATGCGTACATGCTTCACCTTCGCACAGCCGGAAGAACTCGAAGAGGGCGCAAAACGTCTAGGCGCAGCAATAAAAGCACTTTAGCAGAAAACTCTGGCAATAAATATTGGGCGGCCTCATCAGGAGGCCGCTTTTTTCTTTCCCAAAGACCTTCATTCCGGAATTTGGCAATCATTGATAGAATCGTTGATCGAAGATTATAATGGTGATAATGCAAAGATAACAAAAGGACGTCACTGTAAAGTTAAAACAGGAACAGGTCGCAGAGAGTGAGTGATCTCATGGAGGATATAATCACAGCGCTGGCCACAGCGTGGGGCGAAGGCGGGATAGCGGTCGTAAGGCTTTCTGGAGAAGGCTCAGTCTTGCTCGCCGATAAAATATTTACCGGACAAAAGAAACTTGCCGAACAGCCGGCACGCTTCCTCACCCTTGGCAGACTTCGTTCATCCAAAGGGGAGTTCTTTGACGAGGTGCTTACCGTAAGGTTTGATAAAGGGGCAAGCTATACAGCGGAAGAAAGTGTTGAGATCCATTGCCACGGCGGTCTGCTGCCCGCTCAGAAATGCATGGAAGAGCTCTGCTCAATGGGAGCAAGGCTTGCACAGCCCGGAGAATTTACACGGAGGGCTTTTGTGAACGGACGGATCGACCTTCCGCAGGCAGAAGCTGTGCTTGGTGTGATAAGGGCTGAGAGCGACGAAGCACTCTACGCCTCTTCACGGACCCTGCAGGGATCGTTCGCAGAAAAACTCAGGTCTTTTCTTGACGATATTACAGGACTTGCCTCATTCCTGGAAGTAGATCTCGATTTCCCGGAGGAAGACGAAGGATACATAACAAAAACAGACTCAGAGAAACGACTGGAAGATCTGATCTCAGCGGGAGAAGCGCTGCTTGCAGACTGCCGTTCCGGACTTATATTGAGGGAAGGTATAAAGACAGCCATCATTGGACGCCCAAACGTCGGCAAATCATCCCTTCTCAATGCTCTTCTGAAGGAAGACCGGGCGATCGTGACCTCCGTACCCGGCACAACGAGAGACAGAATAGAAGAGACATTCACCCACAAAGGAATCCCTATCAGGATTATTGACACTGCCGGCATACGTGAGACCATGGACGAGGTCGAGTGCATCGGTGTGAACCAGTCGATAAAGTCGATGACAGAAGCGGACCTCCGTGTGTGGGTCATAGACGCGGGAGATGAACTGACTGCGGAAGACATGGAACTCGGCAGGCGAGTCTCTTCAATGAAACACATTGTCGTGCTCAACAAAAGTGACATACCGCAGAAAATATCCCTTGATCAGTTGAAAATGAGCTTTCCTTTAAGCCGGATAGTATCTGTTTCAGCCCTTAAGTCTGACGGGATAGAAGAACTGAAGGACATAATGGTCAACGAGATCACAGGGGGCATAAAGGTCACAGGAGGATACGGAGTCACTTCCAGACAAATAGAGTGCCTCTCTGCTGCTCTGACTTCCCTGCGGGAAACGCTAAAAATTGTCTCGGAAGGTCTTGGAAATGATCTTGCAATAACCTGTCTTTCAGATTCAAGGTCAGAGCTCGCAAAGCTGCTTGGCATCGATGCCACGGAAAACCTGCTGGATACGATCTTTTCACAATTCTGTGTTGGCAAATAGTACTGAGTCAAAAAATATCTATAAATGAGGGAATTTTTAGACTAAAAATGGGAGGCTAACTGAGCCTCCCATTTCGTATGCATTAGTATCAGATCTGCTGTTTCTCCCGGATCAGTAAGCCTTTGCAAAGATGGCTTTACGGGCTCCCTCTTTTCCGGTGTAGAAGCATTTGCCCCGCTCTTCGGAGTATTCTAGCGGATAGCATCTGGGAGTGGCCCCTGTTGCTTCCTTGATGGCTTTTTCATCTTCTTTGCTTCCGTCGAAGAAGACTTCGACAAATCCGCCTTTGCTCTCAAGAACTTCCCTAAACTGAGCCATGTCTGCAGCCTGGTATGTGTTCTCTTTCCTGAATTTCAGCGCTCTGTCAAATAGGTTCTTCTGTATCTCGACAAGAAGTTCAGGGATGCGTTTTTCGAGGTCTTCCCAGCCTATCTCCATCTTTTCCCCGGTGTCTCTTCTCACGACTTTGACCTTGCCGGCTGCAAATTCCTTTTCTCCAAGTTCAAGGCGAAGCGGGACTCCCTTCTGAAGATGGAAGAAGAACCTATCGCCCGGGCGAAGGTGCTGCTGTGTGTCCACCTGTACGAAACGTCCGCAGAGTGTCTTGTTCAGTACTGCCTGAAGCTCTTTTGCCTTCGGCACTATTTCTTCATCAAATTTGGCTGAGTCGGTTGAGATCGGTATTATGACAGCTTTTGTCGGAGCCACTCTTGGCGGCAGAACTAGCCCGTCGTTGTCCGAGTGGGTCATTATAAGTGCTCCGATGAGACGCATCGATACTCCCCAGCTTGTTGTATGGGCAAAATCCATTTCTCCGTTTTTATTCTGGAACTTAATGTCAAAAGCTTTGGCGAAATTCTGGCCCAGATAGTGGCTCGTCCCGGCCTGAAGCGCCTTTTTGTCGCTCATCATCGTCTCGCAGGTATAAGTGTTGTCTGCACCCGGGAAACGCTCTCCCTCTGTTTTTTCTCCGGGGAGTACCGGGAGGGCGAGTTCATCTACCATGATCTTTCTATATACCTCAAGCATCAGAAGCGTCTCTTCGACTGCCTCTTCTTTTGTCGCATGTGCTGTATGGCCTTCCTGCCAGAGGAATTCAGAAGTACGAAGAAAGAGCCTGGGCCTTTTCTCCCAGCGCATGACATTGCACCACTGGTTGATCAGTATTGGCAGGTCGCGCCATGACTGGACCCATTTGCTGTACATATATCCTATGACTGTTTCCGAAGTCGGCCTTATTATCAGCGGCTCTTCAAGCTCTTCTCCCCCTGCGTGAGTAACAACAGCGCACTCGGGAGCAAACCCCTCAACATGCTCCGCCTCTTTCTCAAGGAAAGATTTAGGGATCAAGAGAGGGAACGATGCATTTACATGTCCGGTCTCTTTGAAAGCCTCGTCAAAATGTTTCTGGATGAGTTCCCATACTGAGTAACCGGTAGGTCGGACGACCATACATCCGCGGACCGGCGCATAATCCGCCAGTTCTGCAACACGTATTACGTCAAGATACCACTGTGAAAAATCCTGTTCCTTGGGTGTAATGTTCTTAGCCATCCGGTTACCTCCATCGTTGATACTTTGATAAATATCATCACTCAGCGCTTTGCTGTGCAGGTTATTGTAACATTTATCTCTACATTTAGAGCAAATTAATTTGCAATGTTTTACTTCTCTTGACAATTTACCATTTTATCGTATTCTTAGAGCGTACATTGCAAGTATTTAGCACATTACTATAGGGAGGGCATAATCATGGCTTTAGAGTGGAAAGATGAGTTTACCGACCAGCTTTGTGACTCGATTGTGGCCATTACTGACAGGGAAGAAGCTTATCGTTTCCTGGAGGATGTCGCCACTTTTTCAGAGATTAGAGCATTTGCACAGAGACTTCAGGTGGCTAGCCTGCTTCTCAAAGGAATGTCATATCCGCAGATAGTTCAGGCCACGGGAGCAAGCACTGCAACTATCAGCAGGGTCAAAAAATTTGTTGAGTACGGTTCAGACGGTTACAGGGATGTCCTTGCGAAGCTGTCTGGGAACAAAAATGAAGAAGTAGAAAAGAAGAAGAAAAAATAATCAAGACGGATCTTCATGACAAACAGCCCGCATTTTTTGTGTCAATAAATCAGACACAGGATTTGCGGGTTTTTCTTTGATGGGACCGGAGACAGCGTAAAGCTTACGGTCTTATTTTATTATCGCCCAGGCAGCAAGGTCATCAATATCTCTGGGAGGAGTTCTAAGTGATGTAGGTACCAGCTTCCATAACCCTTTTGGCGGGTGGAGTTTCCAGTAGAGCTCGCGTCCTTTAAGAGTGGTGCCGTATTCGTCTGTTATCTCAAGTTTGCAGATACTGCTAAGGAGTTTATTCAAATCTTCTGAAGATGTGCCGTTACCAAGGCAGATCTTTTCAAGCTTTCTGCCTTCCAAAGATCTCAGGTCACCCTCTTTTTTCCATGGGGCAAGAACATCCCAGCTTCCCTCTTTAAGCGACAACAATAAAACTTCCTCTGATAATTTGGGTATTATCGCTGAAAAAAGCAGTCTGTCACCTTCCGTAAATGCTACTCCTATCTTATGGCGACCCGGATCTATCCCGCACTTAATCGAAATCACCCCTTTCGACAGATTCCCATCTTGGATACATCCACATCCACTGGTCAGGATATTTTCTTATCCACTCGGAGATGATCTGATTGCAGTCGTCTATGCTGCTCTGAAGATCCTTGCCATAGGGTTTTCCATCACTGCCTTTGAGGGCAGGGAGAAAGTGGAGTTCAAGCTTTTGCGTGTCAAGCCATCTGACACAGTATGCCGGGACAACTGCGCATCCAAGCTTGTCGGCTAGTTTTGCCATTCCTATCGGAGTACTTGCAGGATATCCAAGGAACGGAGAAACTATGCCTGCTTTTTTAGCATCCTGATCCACAGGTACAGCAATTATTTCACCTGACTGGAGCGCCTTTATCATAGCCTTAAGATCTGAAGCTTTTCCAAGTGCCTTCATCCCTCCGGCCTTTCTTAATTCCGTTATCAGCTCGGTGATCCTTCCATCCCTTTGATCCGTTCCCAGGCCATTCATCGGGTATCCCTGCTGTGCACACCATGCCCCGGCGTATTCCCAGTTCCCAATGTGGGCAGTAACTACAAATACTCCCTTTCCCGCATCATAGGCCTCACGAAGATTCTCTTCTCCATTAACTGTGACTATATCATCAAGTTTTGTAGCCATTACCGGGATTCTAATAAACTCCGCTGTTGATTTACCAAAATTTCTATACGCTCTTTTTACTATCCTGGAGGCATCTTTACGAGGTATGCCCAGCACCCTGGCACAACGGTCCGTCGCTTCTCTCAGTTTATTTCCTGTAAATAGTGGTATGAGGGAACCAACAAAACCACCAAGCATGACTGCTGCCTTATGAGGAAGTAACATAACTATTTTTCTGAACGCTGATAGTACGGACCAGATAAAGGACTGTTTATTATTCATACTCTTACCTCTCCCGAAAGATCACACTTTTGCGCGGATCATTTATATATTATTATCAATATCTGACGATAATATTGGCAATTATTGGCACCACAATCAGTATCGTCACTATCCTGCATATGTTGAAAAGTATCGAAATAGTAGGGTCTGCTCCGATGTCTACGGCTACTATTGCAATTCCTGTAAGCCCACCTGGGGTCGTTGCAAAAAGAGAGGTCAGAAAATCCATTTTGCACAGTCTTGAAAAGATCCATGCAAGTCCCAGGGTGAATATTAGAAGGGAAAAGCTGTAAGCGATAGCTGCCGGCAGATATCTTGGTATTTCAGCAATGGAAGAGAAGTCGCTGCCCCTCACAAGGACATAAGCTACAAGTGCCTGTGATACCCACGAGAGCCAATCTATTTTAGGGTCGAGCCCCATGTGCATGACCGCTTTGATGACAAGCCCCACAAGAAGACCGCCAACCAGTGCTCCAGCGGGGAACCCTGACTTATGGCCGATGGCGCTTCCGCCAAGGACAGCAAAAAGTACCATGTAATTTGGATTCACATACTTCCCCCCGTTTCTAACGCCAAGTATACAATAAAAAAGCGCCCCCATGAACAGGGAGCGCCAATACAGTTGATAAGTTAGTTAAAACTACACCGTCAAAACTTCTTTGGGCTTAGTCTGTCTCAGATAAAACATGGCAAGGATGATCCCCGCTGTGCCGATCAGGCTCAGCGTCATACTGTGGTGGATAGCGGCAAGAGCGCATGTTGCCATAACGAGACGTTCATAAACCTTAAGAGTACGGTAGAACCAGCCTTCAAGAGCCCCGGCAAGCACTATTACACCGAGTGTCGCAGATACTACAAGTATTACCAGTTCGTAAATAACTACGTTATGCAGCAGTATCATTGGATTGTAAACAAACATGTATGGCATTATGTATGAGCAAAGCGCAATTTTTGTGGCGGTAAATCCTGTTTTTGCAGGGCTTGCCCCAGCTATGCCCGCTCCAGTGAACGCCGCAAGACAGACAGGCGGAGTAAGGTCAGCCATTATACCGAAGTAGAAGACAAAGAGGTGCGCTGAAAGAGGAAGCACATTCATGCCTATAAGGGCAGGAGCTATTATCGTACTGCAGACGATATAGTTCGCGGTCGTAGGAAGTCCCATCCCGAGCACCAGACATGCAACCATGGCCATGATAAGCGTCAGAAGCAGATTGCCTCCTGAGATGTCGATTATGTTGTTGGAAATCGTAAGCCCAAGCGATGTCAGCGAAGATGTTCCTACAACGAAACCCACCAAAGCACAGGCAAGTGCAACGCCAAGTGCGCCGCGGGCACCTTCTTCAAGAGCTTTGACAAGGTCTTTTATGCTCATCCTCGTGTTCTGTTTAAGCGAGCTTACTATAATTACAGATACGACACCGATAAATCCTGCGCGAAGCGGAGTATATTTCATCAGCAGCGTGATGATTATTACTATGACAGGTACGAGAAGGTGGCCGTCACGTCTCATTACCTCTCTAACTACCGGAAGCTGATCTTTTGGCAGTCCCTTAAAGTTCTCTTTACGGGCCCTTATATGTACATTTGTGAATATTGCAGTGTAGTATATAAAAGCGGGAATTATCGCAGCCGCTGCAATGGTCAGGTAAGGGATGCCAAGGAACTCGCTCATTATGAATGCACCCGCTCCCATGATCGGGGGCATAAGCTGACCTCCTGTTGATGCGCATGCTTCGACGGCTCCTGCATAGTGCGGCGGATATCCTACCCTTTTCATAAGAGGGATAGTAAATGTGCCGGTCGTTGCTACGTTGGCTACCGAGGAACCGTTGATCGTCCCTAGAAGGCCTGATGCTACTACCGCAACTTTAGCGGGACCGCCTGGCGTCCCTCCTGCAACAGCCAGCGCAAGCTCATTAAAGAACCTTGCACCACCGCTCTGAGAGAGAAAGGCCCCAAAGATTATGAAGACGATCACAAATGTGGCGGAAACCCCAAGGGCTAATCCAAATATTCCTTCCGGGGTCAGGTACATGTGCTGAATGATCCTGCTGAGAGTATATCCCCTTATCTGGAACATTCCAGGGACCATATAGCCAAAGTGGCAGTATAGAAGAAACAAAATACTCATGCAGGGCAAAACGTTTCCAACTACCCTTCTGCCTGCTTCAAGGACCAATATTATTGCTGCTATGCCCAGCCATATTTCATATGGAAGCGGTTCCGCTCCGCGCCTAGCGATATCGTTAAAAAAGAAGATTATGTATCCGATAACTCCTCCGGCTAAGGCTGCAAGTATCCAGTCGTATATCGGAGTCGATGTTTTCGATCCTTTTCTTCCTGCAGGAAAGAGAATGTAGACTGCAACGATAGCAAAAGTAAGGTGGATCGCACGCTGTATTGTGATAGGCATCGTTGCGATTCCTGCAGTGTAAAGGTGAAAAAGGGACATGGCACAAAGCCATGCTGTGATGAATTTGCCCTGCAGTCCGGTAAGTTTTCTGTAACGGCTCTCTGCGTCGTATTTTTCTATCAGTTCGTTTATCTTCGATTCATCAATAGAAACTTCGTCTAGAAGACTATGATTCTGATCTTTTTCAATAGTGCTCATATATATTGCCTCCTGGTCGTGATATACGGGGGAAGTTTCCTTCCCCCGTATGAAATTATTAAAAGATTATGATCAACTGACAATCTCAGAGCGTTCTATTTAACTGCTCCAATTTCTTTGTAGTACTTCAGTGCTCCCTTGTGGAGGGGGACCTGGATATACTTGAGGTTCTCAGGAGACATGGAAGCAAGTCTTGTCGAGATGTTGAGGATATCCTGCTTGTGCTCGTAGAGTGCCTTCGTCATTTTGTAAGCATCTTCATCGCCGAGCTTTTCGGTTGTGATGAGGACGTTCCAGCTTGCGAGAGCCTTAACGGGCTTGGTCTGGCCTTTGTATGTGTTTGCGGGGATATCAAATGGCAGGTAATAAGGAAGCTCTTTGCCCAGCTTGGCAATAACGTCTGCAGGAATGTCGCGGAATTCTGCTGTGCCAAGGGTGGTGATCTCAACTACTCCAGCGATGCCGAGGGCTCCGACTGTGAGTGCTGCATCGATGTTCTTGTCAGCAAATGCTCCGGCTGTGTCTGAAAGTCCAAGGTTCTCAGGCTTGATGTCCTTGTCGGGGTCAAGTCCAGCAACTTTCAGAAGTGTGCGTACGGTTACTTCGGTACCGCTTCCGACTGCTCCGACAGAGACTCTCTTTCCCTTAAGATCCTGGATAGACTTGATGTTGCTGCCCTTAGCTACGAGGAAATGGATAGGTTCGGCGTAGAGAGGTACAAGTCCGCGGAGTTCCTTCATGGGTTTGCCTGCAAATGTGCCCTTGCCTTCATATGCAAAGAAATAGAGACCGTCTGCAAAGATAACTTCTGCTTCTCCCTTGCCAAGGAGAGCAAGGTTCTGTGCTGTTCCGCCCGTTGACTGAGCGTTTGCCTTCATCCCGGGGATAGCGCTGTTCCAAACTTTTGCCATACCTGCACCGACTGGATAATAAGTTCCGCCTGTGGATCCGGTACCGATATTGATGAATGTTGCTGCTGACGCGGCTCCGGCGAATACAAGGATCATCGCCATTACGATAAAGAATTTTGCTGTCTTTGTCATACAAAAAGCACCTCCGTAATATTTTTCCGAGCATGAAGATGAAATGATTTTATATATATGAAAAAATTTTATCCCTTCAAGCACGGCTACGCAATTTTACCAAACATGTTTAATAAACACAATGGTAAAAATTGTTTTCTTATTTATTTCAGTGGTACGGACCAGTAAAAACATTATAATTGAATGCCAATACAGATTTTTCCTTACAATCATTTCTCAAATATTGCCATTTAGAAATATTAGATTGAAATTATTGTATTATTTAAGTGTATTTAAATATATTTTCTATTTAACCATGTTACTAAAATTCATGCAAATATTCATTTATCTTATCTTCAGATATTCGCCTGGAACAGTTTCACTGCCGCTTCGGGGCCGGACACGTATATATCTCCCCCGTGACAGTCCGCAAGCACCACCAGTGGCATCTTATCTATCTCAAGGCGAAGGACAGCCTCGGGGCCAAGCTCTTCATAAGCTACCTTTTCAACTGAGACGACCGAACGGGACAAGAGCACCGCAGTACCTCCGGTAGCTCCAAAATACACAGCATTATGTTTTTTTATGGCTTCCATGACTTCAGCACTTCTTTTGCCTTTCCCGATCATCCCTCTGAGCCCTCTCTCAAGGAGAAACGGCGTGTAGGGATCCATTCTGCCGCTGGTCGTCGGTCCGATGGGGCCGATTACTTCACCCGGAGGCGTCGGTGCAGGCCCTGCATAGAAGATTATCTCGCCTTTGATAGGAAAGGGCTCTTTTTCGCCCGTAGAAATGCTCTCTGTCAGCCTTTTGTGGGCTGCGTCGCGCGCAACAAGAATGCTGCCTGACAGGGAGACGAGGTCACCGGCCCTGAGTTCCATCACATCTTCTTCGGACAGTGGTGTATTAAGGTGCTTAATCATCGAGGATCCTCCCCTCTATCGTTCCTTCTGCGTGCCTCAGTGCGTGACAGCAGATGTTGACTGCAACTGGCATACCGGCTATGTGAGTAGGGAGTGTCTCAATGTGAGCATCAAGAGCAGTCGTCATTCCGCCGTATCCGCCCGGACCGATTCCAAGCGCGTTGACCCTTTTTAATATCTCCCTTTCTATCTCTGCATACTCAGGTATGTTATGCCTGACACCTTCCGGCTTCAGAAGTGCCTTTTTTGCTGCAAGAGCAACAGTTTCAAAGTTGCCGCCAATCCCGATACCAAGGACAATAGGCGGACATGGATTGGGCCCTGCGATTTTTACTGCCTCAACGACCGACCTGATGACCCCCTCGGCACCGTCTGCCGGCTTAAGCATATATATCCTGCTCATATTTTCGCTGCCCATGCCCTTTGGGCTCACTGTTATCGTGATGTCACTGCCTGAGCAGACTTTCCAGTGGATGACGGCGGGCGTGTTGTCTCCGCTGTTCTCTCTTCTGAATAATGGATCTTTAACTACAGACTTGCGGAGGCAGCCATCAATATATGCCCTTCGGACACCTTCGTTTATCGCATCCTCTATGCTGCCGCCTTTTACGCAAAGGTCCTGTCCTATCTCGACAAAAACAACGGCAAGGCCGCAGTCCTGACATATTGGCAGGCTTTTTTCCTCTGCCAGTTTTGCGTTCTCAAGAATATCTGAGAAAGCCTGCTTTGCAAGAGGCATCTTTTCTCTATCACTTGCGGTACTGATAATTTTTTTAAGGCCTTCTGGCAGGATCCTGTTCGCCTTAAGTGATAAGTCATAAACCATTTGGGTTATCTCCGAAGCTTCTATTTCATATCTTTTGCACATATTGCTCCTCCTTTATCACTTCTGTCAGACAGGAAAACTATAACTCACAATTCCCGCATGCTTTTGATCGCACAACGGGATACAGATGAGATAGCGAAAAATAATGTCGGTCAGGACTGATGAAAAAATTAATTATATTATACGGCGTTTTCTAAGTTCAAAGTACAGGTGGGTAACTGCAGCCATATTTAGAACAACAATAACAGCAAGACTTGTCTGATAGCCCTGTGCTGAGAAGCGTCCATCAACAACGGGGTAAAAGTCAAGAACTACACCAATGAACCACTGGAATATGAAGGACATGAGGAAAATCGTGAAATTGAGAAGAGAGAGTGCCCTGCCCACTTCGCAGACCTTATACAGTTTCTGCATTAGCGGAAAAGCTATCATTGTCATATTTGCAAAAAACATTACGAGAACCCATAAAAATGAGACGCTACTATTATTATGTATCATTATTAACGCTAGAAAAAACGTTACTCCTGCCCCAAAGATTAAATATAATTTTTCAATTGGAAACTTTTTTATTTTTAAGGAAAATTCAGCGACAAAACCATTTAAGAAATATCCGAGCGCAGCTCCCGTAAAGGCATATAGCATATACATCCCCACAGTTACCTCATCAAATTTAGCTACATCTCGCATCCAGGGTCCTACCCAAAGGTAAAGATAAGAAAACATTACTGCCTGACCTCCAATTATTACCGGAGCTACCATCCAGAAACGGCTTTCTATACAAAAACCAAGCATTGTCCGAAAAGATTTGATTATCTCATCAGTCGACACGTCTTTTTTATTTAAATTGCTTTTGGGAACAAGAAGACAAAGGAGTACAAATGTGAGAAAAGTTAAAAGGGCAAGAAACAAGAAAAGATATCGCCATTCAATTATTTCAAAAGCGTAAGCAAGTGGCCTTGTCGCGACCATTCCACCAATTCCTCCTGCAAGACTTTGAAAGCTATATATTAATGGAAGTTTTTCTGAGGGCATCCATTGCGAGTAGGTTTTAAAAGCCGCCATCAGGCATCCTGCCATTCCTGTTCCCAAAAATATCTTTGATATTACTAGCATTACATATGATTCTGCACCAGCAAAGATAAGAGTGCCAATCACAGCAAGAATGAGCAATGGAATCAGTGTTTCACGCCCCCCGTATAGATCAAGCAATACTCCAATTGGAAACTGTGCTATTCCAAACGCAGCAAGATATACTGAAGACATAAACCCAAGATCAGCCGGAGACAATGCAAATGTTTCAATCAGGATCGGAGACATTATTGAATTAGCGCTTCCTAACAATACCGACAAAAAATATGCCAAGCCAAAGGGGATAAATATTTTGAAACAAAGTATTCTATCAAACTTTTCATTCCCACTCACCAATAGAACAACTCGATTCTGAATGCGATTTTTTTCTTTAAGGATTAAAACATATTATCATATTATTATCTTTATTTCTTTATACGTTAAGCGTCAAATATCCAGGTTTCCTAGATGTTACCTAGGTCAAGATATTTGACGCCACAGAAAAGTATTACAAATATATTCAATAATTCATATCAAAAAACAAATAAACTCTTGCGGAATAAACCTTGGAGCGCTTAATTTTCACAAGACTAGTCATTAAAAACTCATTCTATAAAGAGAAATCTAAAGACCATTCATCTTGTTAAATTAACACTTTAATATAAGCTACTGAACTCAAACAAAGGGCTTAACCTCTCATCAACGCCGGCAACCAAAGAGATAGTTGGGGAATATAAGTAATCAACAGCATTGAGATGATCCCCAAAAACACAAAAGGAACAACCGCCCTCGCAATCGTGGAAAACGATTCTTTAAAAACGCCCATCCCTACAAAAATATTTAGGCCAAATGGCGGGCTGTACATTCCAAGAGCTCCTGATACTGTCATAAGCATTCCAAGATGTATGGGGCTATAGCCCAACTGCTGGAAAATCGGCATAAACAAAGGTGTGAGCAAAAGTACAAACGGTACTGCGTCCATGAACATACCGGCAAGTATAAGGATTATATTCATTATCAAAAGTACTATCCATGGATAAGAAAGGAATGCACTTATGAAATTCGAAAAAATCTCTTGCACCTGGTTAACTGTCAAAACCCACGAAAGGGTGCTTGCAGCTGAGACCAATATCATCACTTGTGCTGTAGTAAGCGCTGATTTCAAGCAAGTGAGATAAAGTTCTTTAACTGACATTTCTTTATAAATGAGCATTGATACTAAAATTGCATAAACTGCTGCAACAGTGGATGCTTCTGTTGGTGTGAATACTCCGCCATATATACCACCTAGGATGATAATTGGAACCCCAAGGGCCCATACACAATCAGCCAAAGCTTTAAGTTTATCTTTTGTAGAATAGTTCTTTTCTGATCTAATATTGTGTTTTTTCGCAAAAAAATAACAATATGCAATAAATATCAATCCCATCACAATTCCGGGAATAATTCCAGCGATAAATAGATCTCCTACTGAACACCCTGCTGTAGAGGCAAATACTATCATAGTAATACTTGGAGGGATAACTATCGCCAAAGAGGAGGCCGCACAAACCGTACCCGCCGCAAAGTGCTTTGGATATCCATTTTTCAGTAACATGGGATATGTAATTCCACCAATCGCACAAACAGTAGCCGGAGATGACCCTGATAGTGCTCCGAAAACAAGACATGCAACAACTGTTGCAGTTGCCGTTCCGCCATAAAAGCGGCCAAGAAATACCTCAGCTAAATTAATAATACGCTTTGACATCCCACCCCGACCCATGACATCAGCCGCCAATATAAAAAATGGTATCGCCATCAAAGAAAAACGATCTATCCCACCAAAAAAACGTTGGATCATTACCATACCGTCATAACCACTTGCGAGTATATTCACAAACGAAGGCAATGAAAGTGCGATGTAAATAGGGGTGCCCATAGCAAAGAATAGGACAAGCAATCCCAGCAGTATCCCCAGCATTGTTAGAGAACCTCCTCTTCTTTTCTATCACAAAAATGTTGAAGTTCAACATCTATTTCTTGTGGCTTTTCTGCCACATCGTTCTTCCTATTAAGTAATATCTCTAAGAATTCTATTGCAAGGAGCATTGAAGCTGACGGGATAGCAATATAAGGTATTACCATAGGTATCATCATTGCTGGGCTTAATTGCCCATTTTCGACAACAAAAGCTACCAATTTAAACCCATAATATGACAACGCTATCGAGAAAAAAAATCCAATCATTGAATTTGCTTTACTTAGATACCATTTTGTATTTTCACTTACTTTTTCAACCAATGCATCCATACTAATATGTAATCCCAGGGGAAGACATGCTACGGCTCCAAAAAATGTTACGTACACTATAGTATAATTAGCAAGTTCTTCTGCCCACTTCAAAGAAAATCCAAAAATATATCTAGCTATGACATTGAAGCAAAGTATAAGCGTAATACTCAAAAGTGCCATCGCTACTATCGGCTTGATTATTTTCTCAATAGTTCTATTAAATTTAGAAATAACAGTAATAATTGAAATCACCTACTCACTTTCGATCAAAAGTGTTATTATGCGACGGTCACGCTATTAATTTTACGCCCGCCGCATAATAACGGTATTTTTTAGTGCATTTTAGCGATAGTATCGTCAAGTTCCTTAAGCAGTTCTTTCCCCCTATTATCAAGCATCTTCATGAGAGCCGCTCTGGTCTTGTCTTTAATTGCATCTGCAATTTCAGCTTTTTGCTTTTCAGTCATGTGTACAATTTTAATTCCAGCCTTTTCCATCTGAGGAACGAACTTTTTAAATTCAAGATCAAGCTGATGTTTTCTCAGGAAAAGAGCCGCTTCATCACTGGCCGCTTGCAGAGCCTTCTGGTATTCCTTCGGCAATGATTCATACCATTTTTTATTTACTGCCATAACCAGAGGCAAATATGCATGATCAGAAATAGCCAGACATTTCTGTACTTCGTAAAACTTCATTTCATAAATAGAAGCAAGCGGGTTTTCCTGGCCATTTACAACACCCTGTTGCAATGCGTTATATAATTCATGGTAATTAAGGGGAATAGCAGAAGCTCCCATTGCCTCATACTGTGCTATTAGAATGGGATTTTCCATTACCCTGATCTTTTTCCCTTTAAATGAAGAAAGACCTGTTATTGGAGAATCCATAGTGAACTGTTTGAATCCGCTGTCCCACCAACTTAACCCAATAAGACCATCATCTTCCAATGTCTTTAGAAGATGTTTACCAAAGGAACTGTCAATTACCTTGTAACATGCATCTCTAGAGGGGAATAAGAATGGAAGGTCAAGTATGCTTACAGATGGTTCAAAGCCTGAAAGATTTGAGCTTGTTGTAAGTGTTGCTTCTTCGGTTCCCATCTGAGTAGCTTCAATCATTTCTCTTGCAGATCCCAGCTGAGATGATGGAAAAATCTTTACCTGAACTCCTCCATTTGTTTTTTTCTCCACAAGCTCCTTAAATTTTTCCATTCCAACCATTTTAGGGCTTGCTGGGGGTTCGATTGTTCCAAGTTTCATTACGTAGGTTTTTGCTGATGCCTTATCGACAAAAGTCAAACTTACACAAAACAGGCAGGTAAAGATAAAGAACCCTAGGACAGTGACGGCGAAAAACTTCTTATTGATCGACATTTGACGCACTCCTTCCATATTAAAACAATAGTTTTGTTCAGAAAAAAAATGATTACGCCCATCAACTTATTAAAATTTTTTTGTCCTTTGCGCAAACTCCTCCTTTTCAATTAAGAAATATAAGGGGTGATATAGGATCCAACATTTGACAATTTTTGGCAGAAAAAAGCAGAAAAGATTCCGTCCAACCAGAATAAATAAATTATTGTTTTTCCTTCAGCGCGGTCAGTATCTTTTCAGGTTTAGCTGGCAGTGTGTCAATCCATATCCCACATGCATCGTTGATAGCTGCCATTATTGCAGGTGCCATTGGGAAGTGTGCAGCCTCACCCATGCCAATAGCACCAAAAGGACCGGGGCCTTGAGGAATCTCTACAAAATAGGTTTTCATTGTTGGAACATCAGTTGAACGAGGGATCTTATACTGCTTAAAGCTTGTGGTTTGACCATTTGGTAGGAACTCTTCAGTTAATGCGTAAGCCACGCCCTGAGCTACGCCACCTTCCATCTGACCTTCCATTGCAAGCCTGTTGATTGCTTTTCCAGCCTGGAATGCCAACGCTGCGTCAAGGACTTTTACTTCACCTGTTTCTGTATTGACTTCAACTTCAACTTCACATGCTCCATATGTAAATACAACATACAACTTACCCTGCCCTGTCGCCTGGTCAAGTCCGTCGAGAGGCACTACAAATTCGCCTTCTCCTCTAAGTTCGTAGCCACGACTGATGATTTCCTGTGCATTAATTTTATTTTCAGGGTCTGATTTTACAAAAACCACACCCTGAGATGTAACAAGATCTTCAACAGAAGCATTGAGTTCTTTTGATGCTGCTTCAAACATTTTCTTTTTAAGGTCTTTTGCTGCTAAAAGGGTAGCATTACCTGTGTAGAATGTATGTTTACTTGCACAAGTCAAATCTGAATCCGGTGTGAGCAACGAATCCGCAGCCATAACTTTAATACGGTCAAGATCAAGATCAAGCTCTTCTGCTGCGATTAGGGCCATAACAGTATTTGAGCCCTGACCAATTTCAGCAGCACCCTCTCTTAAATCAAGAATTCCGTCTGGCATAAAGGTCATATTTGCCCTTGAAAGGTTAAGGAGTCCTGTCTTACCTATTCCGTACCAAGTTGTGGCAAATCCTACTCCTCTTTTAATATGATGAGGAAGTTTCGCAAGTTCTTCGGGTGAGGTGTTTTTATCACTTTTGTTTTTCCAGTGTTCGTCAACCTTATCTATTACTTCCCTGTATCCAGGTTCATCTTCGATATGCTGTCCTGTTGCGGTAATTGTGCCCTTTTTGAATCCGTTCTTCCTTGCAAAATCAAACACACTCATCCCAAGTCTTTTACAAATTTTATTGATCTGCATTTCTACGGAATAGCACATCTGAGAAACTCCGAAACCGCGCATTGCTGAGTTCGGTGTGTTGTTAGTAAGAATTGTTTTACCATGTACTAGGACATTGGGGAATTCGTATGGACCATATGAGTGAACTATCGCTCTCATCAGAACACCAGGACTTGCAAGTGCATACGCTCCGGAATCAGTTACAATTTCAGCGTAATGTGCTACTACAGTTCCATCTTTTTTGACTCCAGTCTTCATATGCATCCAGAAAGGATGGCGCTTACAATTTCCTATGAAGTTTTCTTCAGTTGTAAATTGGAGTTTTACTGGAACTTTAGCTTTGTACACTGCGATCCCTATCAAGAGTTGAATAAACGGATCGATCCTTGCACCAAAACCACCACCAGTACCGTCTTCAACAACACGCACTTCTTCAGTACCAAGGCCAAGAACTCTCGCGACTTCATCTCTATGATAATGAGGTGCCTGACCGCAGCTCCATATAGACACTCTGCCATCATCATCAATGAATCCGACGCCGCATTCTGGATCCAGATAGCCATGACAGTTGGCTGGTGTGTAGTAATCATGCTCTTCAATAATATCAGCTTCAGCAAAACCTTTTTCTACATCTCCCTGCTTAAGATCCTGCCACCAAAGAAGGTTCCCCGGGAACTGATCTTCCTGAACCTCTGGCGCTCCCGTCTTTTGGGCTTCGAAGGGATCAAATACTGCAGGAAGCTCTTCGTAATCAACTTTAATTTTTGAAAGTGCTTCTGCTGCTATATCTTCAGTTTTTGCAACTACTATTGCTACAGGCTCTCCCCAGTAACGAACCTTGTTATCAGCAATAGCTCTGTAATCCTGAACAATGTATTTAACAAGATTTTCGCCTTTAATATCTTTTGATGTACATACGCAGACAACGCCATGCATAGCTTCAGCCTCTGATGAATCAATCGATTTGATTATCGCATGTGAATAAGGGCTGCGCAGTACTTTTGCAAAACACATGTTCTCAATATAAATATCTATTCCGTATCTGAGAGAACCTGTCACTTTATCCCATGAATTCAGTTGTGGTATGTAGTCACCTAAACGGTAATCTTTCAATGGTTTCATTTTTAATGCTTCTGGGTTTTTCATTGCTTCTGCGGCCATCATAACAGCATCAATTATTTTTTCGTATCCGGTACAGCGGCACAGATTTCTCTTAAGCATTTTACGAACTTCATCACGAGTTGGGTTAGGATTTTTATCTAATATATATTTGGCGTTTAAAATCATTCCAGGCGTACAGAATCCACATTGAGACGCTCCTGCCTTAACAAATGCAACCTGTATAGGATCAGGGTTGTTTTTGGTACCTAGACCTTCTATTGTTGTAATACTCTTCCCTGCTACCTTGTGTACAGGAATCTTACAAGAGTTTTGGGGAACTCCATCTACAAGGACTGTACAGCTTCCACAAATTCCCTCTCCGCAACCTTCTTTCGTCCCAAGCAAACGTAATTCATCCCTTATCACTTTCAAGAGTGACTTGTTGGGATCAGTTAGCAACTTAACCGGTCTGTCGTTGACTGTAAGCTTGATTTCTTGAATAGACATTTTGATTCCTCCTGTAATTTATGTTATACGGACAACCTAAAGTATTGTCTGTCTTTATGACTATTTACTTACTTGCTATTCTTGTTGATTTTTTTTAATACGGTTTCAGGATTAATTGGAAGAGACCTAAGTCTAACTCCGACTGCATCATATATAGCGTTAGCTATAGCAGGAGCAATAGCAGTTAAAGCTGGCTCACCAAGCCCCTTTGCACCGTAGGGACCGTTAGGATCGTCCGACTCAATTAGCAAAGACACTAAGGGTGGTATATCTGTAGTTCTTGGCATATAGTTATGCTTAAAGCTTTGATTGCAAACAGCTCCTTTTTTTTCGACCATAGATTCCATAAGAGCGAAACCAATTCCCATTGCAACAGCCCCAAAAACCTGTCCCTCAGCCATCATTGGATTGATCGCCTTTCCAAGGTCATGTGACGATACTATCTTAAGAAGTTTAACTTCACCCGTATTCTTGTTTACCGCTACTTCAACAATTTGGGTAACAAATGGGTACGCGCAGGAAATATTACCAACTTTTGTTTCGGGATGTACCATACTGACATTTGGTGGCTGAAAGCTTCCATACCCTATCACAGTAGCTCCAGCTTTTTCATATGATGCAATTTCTGCAGTTTCTACGAATCCTAGTGATTTTCCGTCCTTCGTTTTAAAAAAAGCATCCTTTAACGTTACCTCTGTGGATTCAACCCCTAATTTTCTAGCGGCAACCTCTATCATCTTTTTTCTTGCGTCAATTGCGGCATTCCTAGCAGCGTTCCCGCCTAAAGTCGTTACCCGATCGCCGAAAGTACCCATGCCATGAGGACATCTCTCGGTATCCATGTCCGATACTGAAATCCACTCAATCGGGATTGAAAGCTCTTCAGCCACGATCATTGCAAACACAGTTTTACTGCCCTGCCCCAAATCAACTTCTCCAGGAAAAACAATTACTCTGCCCTCTTCATTTATTCTGACCTCGGATGAGGATCCGTCAAAAAAGGGCAAAAACGTCCTGTTACCGGAAACGTGCAAACAGGATGCAATTCCAATTCCTTTAACCCATACATCATCTTTAGTTTTTTTATAAAGCTCTTTTTTTGTTTTCCATTCCGCGGCCTCTACACTTTTACTTATACAATCACTTAGCCCACAACTTCCCAGATGCCAGTTATGCGGAGTCACATCTCCTTTTTCACTTGCATTTATAAGCCTTATTTCTGCCGGATCTATTCCTAATTTGACTGCTGCTTCATCAACAAGTGTTTCTTGGGCAAAATGACTTTGCGGGCATCCAAAACCTCTAAATGCACCGGTAGGCATATTATTAGTGTAGATAAGAAAACCCTGCGTTTTGATATTCTTTATCCTATAAAGGTTGTCATTGCGAGTAGAGGCGCTAAGAAGTATCCCCGGGCCGTAATTCATATATGCACCGTTATCAGCGATAATTTTAACTTTCTTACCAAGAAAGACTCCTTCTTTTGAAACAGCCAACTGCATGTTGATCTTCATGGGTACTCTGGGAAGTGAGGCCGTCAGTTCATCTTGCCTAG
>Ga0074197_1001090_pt1 | contig 25393 bp, 24 predicted proteins | sample EPASupsiteSAE305_FD_64526 | JGI IMG/M metagenome (GOLD analysis project Ga0074197, IMG submission 64526) | Bioremediated contaminated groundwater microbial communities from EPA Superfund site, New Mexico - SAE3-05 reassembly with SPADES | ecosystem: Environmental > Aquatic > Deep subsurface >...
TATTCTCGATATAGGTGAGCAGCCGCCAGCAATGACCGGCCGGATCGAGAAAATGGTCCCGGCCCGCCGGATTGGCAAGCAGCCGGAAAAAGACCGGCGCTCCCGGGGATTGCGCCGCCCGGCTCAGATGCCCGGTCACCAGCCGCATGTTATCCATAACCGGACCGGGATCGGGAAAGACCGTGGGGTGCAGGCGCTGCAGCACCAGTGTTTCGCCGTCCGCGAGCTCGACCCGCCAGGTGTCGTTGATGTTGCCTTGACCCAAGGGGCTCAGGCTGCGGATCGGGGTGGACGGCAGAAAAAAATCAAGGGCAATGGTTGTCGGCATTGGGGCGGGATAAAAAAGAATCAGAGGGAAGGGTGGGCCGGATACTTCCGGGCGTTCAGCGCCATTTTCGCAGCTGCCGCCGCCAGCATATCGACACCCAACTGGTCGGCCAGCCTGGTGAGGTAAATGAGGACATCGGCGATCTCATGGGCGACCTCCTGCCGGGTCGCGGGCGACAGGTTCCGGCTCTGCTCCGGAGTCAGCCACTGGAAGTGCTCGAGCAGCTCGGCCGCCTCGACGATCAGGGCGGCGGCCAGATTTTTCGGGGTATGAAACTCCTCCCATTGCCGTTCCTCGGCAAACCGGCGCAACTTAAACGCCAATTCCTCCAAGTCGGTGCATTGATATCCTGCAGTCATCCCTTCCTCTCCCTGGGCAGCCTCTTCTCGGTAAAATCACGGTGGCAACCGCAGGGTACCGTACCCGGGATCGGTTGTCACCCTTCTTCAACACCGGGCGCCGCGATCCCGTATCCTGCCCCGGAACCCGGGCGGAACTAGGCGACTGCCGCGACCAAGGCCCGGATCCGGTCCACCACGGTCTTCACCGCAGCCTCGACCTCCGGTGACATCTGCCGGGTGAATTCCTTGATCTCCTTGACCTCGATCAGGATGATGCGGATATCGGCGGGCATCTCATCGGGAAAGCAGAGGAGGCCGGTTTTCAGGGTGGTGCCGAGGGTGATGGCATGGGAGTTGACCAGGGCATGGGTGGAAAAAATATCGTCGATCGAGACCTCCAGGATGCTGCCGGGCTCGTTGCCCAGCATGCAGGCATCGACGATGATCGCCCGCTCATAACCGCGGATCTTGTCCATCACTTCGAAACCGACCGTATAGACCACCTCGGTCCGGCAGGGCAGACCTTCCTGTTCCAGGGTCTCGACGATGACCACGCCGGCCCGGTCGTCCTGGAGGTAGGGGTTGCCGATCCCGACCACAACGCATTTATTGTCCATGGCATCCTGTACGGTTGAAGAAAAGGGCCGGAGGAGCGGAGGGCTCTTCCGGCCCGAAGGCTGGCGGATTGGCCGGTTTCAAAAATTCTTCAGGGTTTTGTACACGTTGCCGCTGCTGTCGAAAATATCGACGGCAAGCGGCGACTGGCCGTTGGTCAAGGTGTGAGTGGCGCAGGCCAGGCAGAGATCGTAGGGGCGGAAGGCCATTTCCACATAGTTGAGCATTCCCTGGGCCACATTACCATTTTTGATAAAATGTTTGGCCGCTTTTTTTACGGCCAGATTGATCGGCGCGTTGTTGTGGGTGGTGGCGACGATCAGGTTGGCATCGGTGACCATGCCTTTGCCGTCGGTCAAGTAATGGTGGATCAGGGTGCCGCGCGGGGCCTCGATGATTCCCACTCCCTCGCCGGTACAGGTGGTGGGCTTGTTCCAGGTATCTTTGCTGGTAATCTCGGGATCACGGGAGAGCTGCAGGCATTTTTCCGCGGCGTTCAACAGCTCGATGGCCCGAGCCCAGTGGTAGGCCAGAATATTGTGCACCGGTCGGGCGCCGAAGGTGGCGTGGAACTGTTCAAAATGCTGTTGCGCCAGCGGCGTGTCCATGCCCTTGACGACATTCATCCGGGCCAAGGGGCCAACGCAGTAGATGTTGGTCCCCGGCCCTTCGACCATGCCCTTCCAGTCGCCGATCTTTTTCTGATAGGGAAACTTGAGGTAGGTCCAGGGTTGAACCCGCTCGGAGATAAAATCCAGGTATTCCTTGCCCTGAAAGGTGCCGATCACCGCACCTTGGCTGTCGATCACCTTCTGGGTGCCGTCGTAATAGGTGATCCGGTCCTGGGCATCGACCGAGCCCATGTAGCCGACCTCGACCCGGTACATATCACCGGTGACCAGTTCCATGTATTTATCGTTCTTGAGGACCACGTCGGCAAAGACCTTGAGGGTCAATTCGCCCAGGCCCACCAGTTCCTTGGACCACTCCTCGATCTGCCTGCGCTCCTCCTCGTTGAGCTGTTTCGACCAGCCGCCGGGAATGGCGGCCACCGGATGGTTGGGCTTGCCGCCCAGCAGCTCGAAGATCTTGACTGCCAGCCCCCGCCGCCGCAGCACTTCCCGGCCGACATCGGCCCCGACCGCGTTGATCAGGCCGACGACGTTGCGCTCCGCCGGGTTGGACTCCGGCCCGACCACAAAATCCGGCAATCCCAGGGCATAGAGGATGACGGAATGGTCCTCCACGTAATGGGCGTTAAAAAACAGCTCCCGCAGTTTCCGCCCCGCCGGCGGCGGCGTCACCCCGAAGACCCCGTCCGAGGCCTTCATCGCGGCGGTGAAATGGACACCGCGGCAGACGCCGCAGACCGTGGATACGGTCCGCGGCACCTCCTCCATGGGCATGCCCTGGAGAAATTTTTCAAACCCCCTGAATTCCACGGTCTGGAAGAAGGCGTCATCGACATTACCGTCATCGTCCAGGAAAATAGCGATCTTTCCGTGCCCTTCCAGGCGAGTGATCGGATTGATTTCAATTTTTTTCATAGTGCTGCTCCTTGCAGTCAATACCGGCACGCTTGGCTCAAGGCCAAAGCCGAATTTTTTCTTCAGCGCTTCAAAGATACCCATGAACAGACCTCCCTGGTTGCCCGAATGACATCCTGGCGTGCTACTTCTCTTTCATCCCCGCAATCTTGTGGTTGAGTTTTGAAGCCGTATGGCTGTACCGGTAGAACATCTTGGCCATATTGTTGTATTTTTCGATAAACTGCTCGGCCACCGCATCATTCGCCATGCTGGAGGCCAGGGTGCTGACGCAGCGGGCGCCGAAATCCTTGATCCCGGGGATCGGACCGCCGCAGCCGCGACAAGGGATATTGACATTGAGACACGAGGCGCCGCAGTCCCCCTGGGTCACCGGACCGAAACACATATAGCCCTGCTGGAGCAGACATTTATCGAAATCGGGCCGGCCGTCGATGGTGCGCTTGATCTCGCCCACCGGCAGACGCTCCTGTCCGGTGAGGGCCGGGTTGCGTTTGCAGATGTCGCAGACCGCCTTGCCGCCGGTCAGCCAGGAACCGGCCGGGGGCAGGTTGCCGCTGAGGATGGCGCCGACCAATTTGCCGACAAAGGCGGGATGGGGGGGACAGCCGCCGACGTAGTATTCGACCTCGACCACCTGGTCGATGGTGGAACACTGATCGAGGAAAGTGGGAATGGTCAGGTTGTATTTGCCGTCCAGCAGGACCTCCGGGGTCGGAAACACGCCATCGGGATTATCGGTGGAAAAGGAGGTCTTGTAGGCCTGGCTGAACAGCTCCTCCTTGGTGTGGAGATCGCCGAGCGCGGCGATCCCGCCCAGGGTGGCGCAGGCGCCGAAGGCCACCAGAATCTTCGATTTCCGGCGCAGGACCTGGACGGTGTGCAGATTCTCGCTGTTGCGGATCATCCCGTCTACAAAGGCCAGGTCAATGAATTTGTCGGGCATGTCCTCCAGATCCTTGTACTTGACATCCGCCACGGTCGGCGCCCAAAAGACGATCTCCAGGGCATCCAGGGCATCCACCAGGCCCTCGGAAAGATCGACCACACTCATTTCGCAGCCCGCGCAGCCGCCGGCCAGCAAAAACGCGGTTTTTACTTTATCGGCCATGACCAGTACCTCCTTTGAGCGGATTGGGACCCAGTTCCTGCAGTTCCTTGGTGAATTCCTCCACCACCTCGGCAAAACGATAGCCCTCGGCTCCGGAAATCCATTCCAGCCGGAACCGCTTGGCGTCAAAGCCGGTGTCGGCGAGCATTTTGGCGAAGATCTTCATCCGTTGGGAGGTTTTATGGTTGCCTGTCTTGTAATGGCAGTCGCCGAAATGGCAGCCGCCGATCAGGACGCCGTCGGCCCCTTGGGCAAAGGCCTCCATGACATACTCCGGCTCGACCCGTCCGGAACAGGGGACCTTGATCAGTTTGATCGAAGGCGGGTATTTGGCGCGCAGGTTGCCGGCGAGATCGGCCCCCGCATAGGTGCACCACTGGCAGGCAAAACCAACAATATTAGGATTGTAGGACATTAGGCCACCTCCTTGATGAGACGGTTTTCGCTTTGGATGTCTTGGATGATCCGGCTGCGGTCGATCTGCGAAATCGCGGCGACCTGCCCCGGGTCGAATCCCATGGCCAGAGCCAGCAGCTGCGTGTAATAGAAAGTCGGGATCGGTTCGAAATCAATTGAGCCCCGCTCCTTGAGCAGCGGCTGGGACATGTCGAACTGGAGAAAACAGGAGGAGCAGGTGGTGACGATCAGGTCGGCGTCGGTTTCCTCCTTGATGGACAGGAGTTTCTCCCTGAACAGACCCAGGGATTTTTCCAGATCGGTGGAGCGCATGCCGCCCATGCCGCAGCAGCCTTCCAGTCGCGAATAGTGCGGCACGGTTGCCCCGGTGGCTTCGCAGAGTTCCCGGAGCATGGTGGGATAATAGGGATTGTCTTCCCTGACCTTGTAGACATCGGTGGGCCACAGGGCGTGACAGCCGGTCTGCACGGCGATTTTCAGACCGTCGAGGGAATATTTCAGTTTTTCCCTGATCTTCCCGGTGCCGACCTTGCGATGCAGCACATGGGCCACATGGTAGACATCCGAGGTGCCTTTGAATTCGCGGTTGATGGCGGCCAGGCTGGCGTTGACCGTTTTCCTCCGTCCCTGATCCTCGAGGAAATGCTTGGCCTCGGAAAGGACGCCGAAACAGGAGTTGCAGCCGGTCATGATATCGACCTCCTGCTCCTCGGCGATGGTGATATTGCGGCTGGAGATGGCGCACCAGGTGTTCAGGTCGAACGAGGGCGCCGTGCCCCAGGCCGGGCAGCAGGAAGCGCCCTGCAGATCCACGGGTTCGATGCCCAGGACCGGAAAGATTTTACGGAAGGACTGTTCAATATCCGGTGCCTTGAGCGGGATGTTACATCCGAGATATAAACCGATTTTTTCCATGAGCCTTGTTCTCCTTTAAAAAAGTCCCAACTCGCCCATGGGGCTGTTGTTGATCAGGGTCTGGATCTCTTTCCTGGCCTTGTCATCAAAAGCCGAGGTCGGCGTTTCTTGGGGCAGGCCCACCTTTTTCCTCGCAGCCTTGGGATCGAGGTACACGGCGTGGCCGGTCTCGAAGAGATTCATCTGGCTGGTAATGGAAGAAGTGGAAAAGGCCAGTTGATTGGCCTGATAGCGGCGGAAGGCAAAGACCACTTCCTGGGGCCGGACGCCCTGCGGGCAAACCTCGGTACAGCGATTACAGGCCTGGCAGCCCCAGCTGGAAGAATCTTCGATAATCTCCTCCAGCTGACCGTTGAGCAGGTGACGGATCAGGTTGCGGCAGAGCAGGGGAAATCCCGCCTTGACGCCGGGACAGACGGCGGAACAGGCGCCGCACTGCACGCATTGGCGGATATTCTCCCCCCCGTAGCCGATAATGGTGGTGACGGCCTCGTTGATCTTATTCTGGTCGATGAGCATGGTCTGGTCCTCCTTATGCCGTCAAGGCCTCGATCTGCGCAAAAATCTGCGATTCTTCGTATCCATGGAGCACTATCGCCCCTGAAGGACAGGCCGAGGTGCAAACCCCGCAGCCCTTGCAGGCCGACATCTCGATCTGCGCCCTGGGGCTGTCCGCATAGGTCTTCATGGAGATGGCATGGTAGGGGCAAAGCGGGACGCAGATGCCGCAACCGCTGCACTGCTCGGTGTGGACCTCGGAAATAATCGGGTCGATCCTGACCCGACCCCGGGCCAGCGGTCCGGCGGCAGCCGCGGCAGCGCCCTTGGCTTGCGCAACGGTGTCGGGGATATCCTTGGGCCCCTGGCAGCAACCGGCCAGGAACAACCCTTCGCTGGCGGTCTCGACCGGTCCAAGCTTGGGATGCAGTTCCCGGAAAAAATGGGAGCCGCAGAACTGCAGTCCCAGTTTTTGGGCCAGCGCGGTCGCATCCGGGGGCAGTTCCACGGCCGTGGCCAGGACGACCAGATCGGATTGGTATTCGATGCCGGTGGCGGATTCCATGTCATAGGCCAGGACCCGGAGCTTGTCCTCGGGCAGCATTTCCAGACCGCCGACCTTGCCCTTGAAGAAATTGATCCCCATCTTGCGGGCCCCGGTATAGTACTCGTCGTAGCCCTTGCCGGCGGCCCGGACATCGATGAAGTGCATATTGATCACCATGTCCGGGTATTTCTCCTTGATCAGCCGGGCCTGTTTGATCATGTACATGCAGCAGAAGCGGGAACAGTAGGTGTGGAAATGCTCGTCGCGCGAGCCCATGCAGGAGACAAAGGTGATGGTGTGCGGTTTTTCCTTGTCCGAGGGCCGCAGCAGCTTGCCCTCGGTCGGGCCGGTGGCGGAGATGATCCGCTCGAGCTGCAGGGCGGTGATCACGTTGGGGGAAGCCGGAGCCATTTCCTTGAACCAGCCCTTGTCCATGACCTGATAGCCGGTGGCGACGACAATCGCACCGACTTCGATCTCCTGGATGGCGCCGGCCGGGTCGTGGGCCAAGGACCGGTTGATGGCCTCGGCCGGGCAAGCCCGCTCGCAGGGGGCCAGAACGGGCCGGCCGGTTTTTTCGTTGATTTTGGGAAGGGTGCCGATCTCACGGCCGGCGCAGTTGATGCAGTGCTCCATATCGATGACCGCCTTTTTGGGCACGGCCTGGGGAAACATGATATAGGCGGCTCTTCGATCCGACAGGCCGGCATTGAACTCATCGGCGGTCTTTGAAGGGCATTTGCCGGCGCAGTCGCCGCAGCCGGTGCACTTGCTCCAGTCGACATAGGTTTGCTTGCGGCGGATTTTGGCCTTGAAATTGCCGATATACCCTTCGACCTCATCCACCTCGGCATAGGTCAGGGTTTCGATATTGGGATGATTATAGGCCTCCACCATCATCGGGGTCAGGATGCAGGCCGAGCAGTCGTTGGTGGGGAAGGTTTTATCCAGCTGGGCCATGACACCTCCTATGGAGGGACGCTTTTCAACCAGATAGGTCTTGTGGCCCATGTTGGCCAGTTCGAGAGCGGCGCTGATGCCGCCGATGCCGCCGCCGATGACCAGGGCCGCATCGGTCACTTCGACAAATTTATCTTCCAGGGGCTCGAGGTAGCGGGCCTTGCCGACCGCGGAAGCCACGATTTTTTTGGCTTTAGCCGTCGCCCCTTCGTGATCATGGCCATGCACCCAGCTGCCTTGATCGCGGATATTGGCCATTTCAAACAGATACTTATTCAATCCGGCCTTTTCGATGGCCGCCCGGAAAATGGGCTCATGGGTCCGTGGAGTGCAGGCAGCGACCACCACCCTGTCCACCAGGCCGTTACGGATATCCTGCTTGACCATTTCCTGGCCTGAATCCGAGCACATGAACAGATCTTTGCGAGCAATAACCACGTCGGGCAGGGTTTCCGCAAAGTCACGGACCGCTGCAACGTCGATTACGCCGGCAATGTTTGAACCGCAATGACAAACATACACACCGACTTTTGCCATGAATGCCTCCTTGAAGAAGAGTGGTTGGTCTTTAACGGATTGTTGACGGCTGGTTGCACGGCGATCTTTTTCCCTCTTTGGCCACCTCCACATATCAATGTATTTGATGATAAAATTCACTAATTCGCATATCAGCCCATTATGCTGAACTTTTTATATAAGCAAACAAAAAAAGCCACAATATTTTTTATGATTGCACAATTTGCACAACTCCGCTCTATTGGCGGCATTTTGAGCCATATATTCAGTTTTTGCTAAAATTATTATTTCCACTTTATTTCTGTATAATTTTGTCGTCTTTCAGCCCCTCCCACTCGATCTCAACACTACAATATTGTTCAATTTAAAATGCATCCTCCGTGAACATTCCGACCACATTGCACCTGAATTCAGCCCTCTCGCCCGAAAAATCCTCGCCCGGTCCGACCCTTTTCGCTCAAGCACTTTTTGCACATTTTTTTTGCATTTTTTTTAACCCCCAAACACAGCTCCGCCCGAGCCATGATTGGGATGGCACCACAGTACCGCCCAGGCACAATTGAAAAACCGAAACACAGGTGCCCTTTTTGAACGAAATTAATGAGGTGATTGTACGGAAGGCCGGGTAACAGCGAAAATTATTGAGGTGAGGCGGGGGAGCGGCGGCTTGCTGGTAATCACCGCGCAGCCGGTATCGGATTCAAACGAGAGGCGACTGAAATGAAGGAAAAGGGAATCAGCTCGCCGCGAACATGGGTGTGGGATTCAGACAAACGGAATTCCGGTGCCTGCCGGTGGGATGGTTGGCGCCGGGGATGATTTTTCGGGGAGAACGCTGACGCCCTTTGGATCGGAAGGAGTTATCGCAAACCGCCTACCTGCGGCCTTGCTGCGCGGCTGCCACCAGCGGCTGCCAGGCGACAGCGGTGCTTTCCTTGACATCGGGGACAATAATGAGGGTCTCCGCAAAACCGTAGTCCGCAAGCGCCTTACGGCATTCATGGAGCGTGTCCTGAACGATTTCGCGGGGATGGTCGCCATAAAGGTTATACACCAGGCCGAGCAGGGGAATACGGCGGGAACGGATAGCCTCCAGACTGAGCCGGGTATGGTTGATCGAGCCCAGACGGGGGGAACTGACCAGAATCAAGGGCAATTCTTTTGCCGCCAGGTAATCAAGCAGCAGCAGGTCATTGTTCAGGGGAACCAGCAGGCCCCCCGCCCCTTCAACCAACAGCCAATCATACTGCGCCTGCAGGGTGGCCATCGCCCGGTCGAGCACCGCGGCTTCGATCGTTTTGCCGACCATTTTAGCCGACAGCAGGGGAGAGGCCGGGTAGGGAAAGACATAGGGGCAGGTGGTGCCGTCCCGGTCGAAATCGGTCAGGTCCTGGCCCATGAGTTTGCGATGCAGCCTGATATCGTCGGAGGTGTCGCGGCACCCGGTCTGCACCAGCTTGAGGGTGGTCACCGACTGCCCCTGTTGCAGCAGGTACCGGGCCAGGAGGCCGGTGGCATAGGATTTACCGACATCGGTGTCGATGCCGCCGAGGGCCAGGGTGTATTGCGATCTGCTCATGGGTCTCTGTAAGGTAGGGAATCCGTTGGTCGTCCGGCCAGCCCCAATGCCGTTTACTGCCCGGGACGGGCAACGATGAACAGGGGATGGTAGGTGAGCGGCACCCCCTGCTCGCCGGAAAACCGTTGTTCATAGTCAAGAATAAAAGCTTTAACCTGTTTCCTGGTCCAGGCCTGCTGGCCGACCGAGTTGACGCCGGTGGCCCGGAGATGCTGCAGCACCGCCATCGGATCGGAAAACCACAGCGTTTCCAGTGCCTGCTCAGCGGCGAGAACCTGAAATTCCTCCGCCACGACCCCGCTCAGTTGTTCCAGGCTTTGATATCGCAGGCCCATGCCGGTCAGCGCTCGTATTTCCCGCAGATTATCGACGCCGTACAGGGAGAAGGCCAGAATCCCGTTGGAATTGAGATGGGCGCGCAATTTCCGGCAAAGTCGGGGCAGATCATGGACCCAATGGAGGGTGGACGAGGAAATGATCAGATCATAGTGCGCGGGAAGACGGACGGACTCGATGTCACCGGCAAGGAAGGTGACGCCGCCGGCGAAGGTTCCGAGCTTGCGGCAGATGCACTGTTCAAAGGCGGCCACCAGGTCGCTGACCGCCAGATGGGCCAATCCGGGAAACCGCGCCGGCAATTTTTCCGTGAGCAGTCCGGTACAACACCCGATCTCAAGAATACTTGCCGGTGCCACTGCGGGCACGGCGGTGGAGAGCAGGGCCAATAATCGCTCCGCAACCCGATGCTGCACTGTGGCCTGCTGTTCATAGGTGGCCGCGGCCTGCTCGAATCGGAGCGTGATGAGTTTTTTATCAGGAATCATGGACATTGTGACCGGGTTTTGCCGTGCCTGTGCAACAGCCTCACAACCGAGGCGCGTACACCACGCAACCCAATGGAGCAGAACAGTGCAATTTCAGGAGAGTATAACTGCGCCGAATCGGGCGCGGTTACGACTAATATGATATGTGGTAAAAGATAGGGTTCATCAGCCGACTACGCTAAAAACCCCAAAGCAGGCTGCCCTCCACCCATCCGGTCACCCCTTTTTCATGTTCCACTTTGACCCATCCGTTCTTTTTTTCGAGAGTCTTAAAAACCACTCCGTAATTGGCCGTGGCCACCACCTTGCCTTTGGCATTCGCCTCGCTACGGACATTGATCTGTTTTTTGGTGCCCTTATTGGCCTTGACGATCATGTGGGGCGTTTTTTGGGTCGTGCTTTTGTTTACCCAACCGGTGCTTTCCTCAAAATCTTTCACCTGCAGCCATTCGCCGTCTGTCTTGATGATCTCAACCGGAAAACCGGATCCGACCTTCCAGAGCACCTCATGCTGGGTTCCCGGTCCGGAGCGCATGTTGATATCCTCGTCGGCAATGGACACCATTTCCGCCAGAGCCGCGCCCTGATGGAGAAAAAAGAAAAACAAGGCGCCAAGGCGGATAAGGGATCGGAGTCTCATCACTGCGGAGATTACTGTAGAGATTTGTCGATGGCTGAAGGATCTGATTCCAGAGCAGAGCCCGTTACTGCAAGGGAAGAAAGACCCGTGGACACACCTTGCGCCAGGCCCCACACTTTGTACCGTTATCTTTGTTAAATTTCAACCTAATCAGGTCGCTCCCGTGAAACGGCCCCCAAAAAGCACCGAGCAGCCGCACCTGGGAGGAGAGGTCAAACCGGCAATGAGGCAGAAGCCCAATGGTTGCAGTGGAGCGCTAAGAGACTCAACACCTACAGCCTATCCACCTGAATAGTTATCGGGACAAAAGACCGACCAGCCTTTCGAGATCGTCGCTGGAGTAATATTCGATTTCCAATCGGCCCCTTTTCCCCTGCTGGACGATACGGACCTTGGTGTGCAACTGATTGGCCAGCTGATTGACCAGGGCGGCGCAGTAGGATTTGGGTACTTCTTCTCCGGAGGCCGGTGACGGAGCGTCGCTTGCCGGCGCCGCCGCGGTCTGCGGCTTTTTCTTGCACAGACGCTCCGCTGCCCGCACCGATAGTTCCTCGGCAATGATCCGGTCGCGGATCGCCTGCAGCTGCTGCGGCTGATCCTTTACCCGCAGCAGCACCCTGGCGTGCCCTTCGCTGATTACCCCCTGGGCCACATCGTCCTGCAGGGCCTGGGGCAGATTGAGCAGCCTGATCACATTGGTGATGGTGGACCGCTGCCTCCCCACTTTTTTCGCCACCTCTTCCTGGGTGAGATGAAACTCCTCCATCAACCGCGAATAGGCGGTCGCCTCTTCGATGGGGTTGAGGTCATGGCGCTGGATGTTTTCAATCAGCGCGAGCTCGAGACTTTCGTTGTCGCTGCCGTTTTCCATCACCACCACCGGTACCTCCTCGCAACCCGCCATTCGGGCGGCGCGGAGACGGCGTTCACCGGCGATCAGGGTGTAACGATTGTTCTTCCCCCTGACCACCAGCAGCGGCTGGATAACCCCCTTCTCGACTATGGAATCCGCCAGCTGCTGCAGCTTATCCGCATCGAAATAGCTGCGCGGCTGATTGGGATTCGGTGATATCTTATCGATATCACACATGAAAAACTTGTCGGCCTCGCCATGATCATCTTCCGGCAGCAAGGCGCCCACGCCCCGGCCGAGTACATTTTTCATCATTGTCACGCCCTCCCGGTCGTTCGCTTGAGAAATTCATTGCCCAGCTGCTTGTAGGCCTTGGCTCCGCTGCAGGTGGCATCGTATTCGATGATTGTCTGGCCGTGGCTCGGGCTTTCGCTGAGCCGGACGTTGCGCGGGATCACCGTGCGGTAGACCTGCTCGCCGAAGTGATTCTGGATCTCGTTGGCCACCGAGTGGGTCAACCGGTTCCTCCGATCGTACATCGTCAGGAGCAGACCTTCGATAAACAGCTCCCGATTGAGGTTGTTCTTCACTTTCCGGATCGTCTGCACCAATTGGGCGAGCCCCTCCAGGGCAAAATATTCGCACTGCATCGGGATCAGCACCGAGTCGGCGGCGGTCAGGCTGTTGATGGTGAGCAGACCGAGGGAAGGGGGACAGTCGATCAGAATATAGTGAAACTGCCCCCTGACAGATCGGAGGATCGTGCGCAACCGCTTCTCACGATTTTCCCGGGCAATGAGTTCGACCTCAACCCCGACCAGATCGATGGAGGCCGGCAGGATAGAAAGATTCTTCAGGCTGGTGGGCAGGATACAGTCAACCGTTTCCCTGGTACCGGTATAACAACTGTAAATATTCCTGTCCTCATTGGTTTTAAAAACCCCGACTCCACTGGAGGCATTCCCCTGGGGATCGGAGTCCACCAACAGAACTTTTTTACCTTTATCGGCAAGCACCGCGGCGAGGTTCAAGGCCGTGGTGGTTTTGCCTACCCCGCCTTTTTGGTTGGCCAGCGCTACAATTTTCGTATCCAAGCTATTTTTCTCCTCCTGTCTCTTTGTTGGTGAAACATCGGAGGAGTATACTATACTCTCCCTTTTCAGAGAACAGTTCTCTTGCTTTTCAAATAAACTTTGCCCATGTTTCACGTGAAACATTGACGGCTCGGAACTCAGACATGATAAATTACAGTGATGTGCTCATCATCGGAAGCGGTGTGTCAGGGCTTTCCTTTGCCTTGAAAGTTGCCCATTTTTCAAAAGTGACCTTGATCACCAAAAAGAAAAAGGCGGATTCGGCCACCAACCTGGCGCAGGGCGGAGTGGCGGCGGTTCTCTCGGTGGAGGATTCGATTGAAGATCACATTGCCGACACCTTGCGTTCCGGCGATGGACTCTGCAATCAAGAAATTGTCCGGATTGTCACCACCGAGGGACCGGATAGGGTCCGGGAGCTGGTGGATTTCGGTGTCCGTTTTCAGAAAGGAAAAAACGGGGAAGGATTCGATCTGGGAATGGAAGGGGGCCATTCCGCACGCCGGGTGGCGCACGCCTCTGACCTGACCGGCAAGGAAATCGAAAGAGCCCTGCTGGAGCAGATTGCCGCCAATCCCAATATTGAAGTCCTGGAGAATCACCTGGCCATCGATCTGCTGGTGGAATCCAAGGCTCTCGGCCGTGAGAGAAACAATGGCGACCGGTGCCTGGGCGCGTACGTCCTCAACCGGCAGACGGGGGAGGTCGAGACCCGCAAGGCCGGGGTTACGGTGCTGTGCACCGGAGGGTGCGGAAAAGTCTATCTCTATACCACCAATCCCGATATCGCCACCGGCGATGGCGTGGCCATGGCCTATCGGGCGGGGGCAAAAGTCGCCAACCTGGAATTCATTCAGTTTCACCCCACCTGCTTTTTCAACCGGGAGGCGAAAAATTTTCTCATCTCGGAAGCGGTGCGGGGCGAGGGCGGAGTCCTGATCGATCAGCAGGGGCGGCCGTTTATGAAAAAGTACGATGAACGGGGCGACCTCGCCACCCGCGATGCCGTGGCCAGGGGGATTGACGCGGAGATGAAGGCCTCGGGCGCGGATTGCGTCTTCCTCGATATTTCGCATAAGCCGGCAGCATTTCTCATCGAGAGATTTCCCAATATCTACACGACCTGCAAGCAGTACGGAGTGGATCTGACCGTCCAACCCATCCCGGTGGTGCCGGCGGCGCATTATATGTGCGGCGGCGTCCTGGTCGACGAATGGGGACAGACTTCGATGCGCAACCTGCTGGCCTTTGGCGAAACCGCCTGCACCGGTCTCCATGGGGCCAATCGTCTGGCGAGCAATTCCTTGCTGGAAGCGGTGGTTTTCGCCCATCGGGGAGCGATCTGGCTGAAAGATCATCTGACGGAGATCAGAAAAGTCGAGGTCTTACCGGTTGATCCCTGGCGGACCGGAGGGGCCGCCCTCCTGGATGAAACGATTCTGGTCAAACACAACTGGGACCAGTTGCGACAACTGATGTGGGATTACGTCGGTATAGTCAGAAAGAAGAAACGGCTGGAGTTGATGCAGACTCGGCTGGGCTGGATGGTCAAGGAAATCAAAGAGCACTTTTATGACTATCTCCTGACTCCCGACCTGGTGGAACTGCGCAACCTGGCGGTGGTGGCGGAGCTGATCGTCCAGAGCGCCAGTCTCCGGAAAGAATCACGCGGCCTGCACTATATTCTCGATTATCCGGAAAAGAACGACCAGGAGTACAACCGGGATACTGTTTTACAAAAACAATAAAAAAAGGCCCCCGGAAGCGCCATGGCTTCCGGGGGCCGATCAGCTTATTGCTGCGGTTTCATCCGTTTCATCCTTTCCATGGCGGCTTCCATTTCCTTCATCATCTGCGCGTGCTCTTCCTTGGTCATCGGACCGCCGTCTTCCATACCCTGCTCGTCCATGGGGCCGACCGGCATCATGGGCGAGCCCATCTGTTGCATGGCTTTGGCCCCGTCGGGCCGTTTCAAGGTATCCATGGTATGCTTTATGGTCTCGGTCATCATGCTTTCAGCCTCCTGGTTGGAGGTCGCGGTAATGCCGGCAGGAGGCATGAAGACACTATCCTGAATCGTCGCGTTGGTATCAACGGTAGTGGCATTGATCGAGTTGGCCATGCCCATTACCGAGACCTCGGAGCGCAGGGGTATGTCGCTGCCATGCAGCAGGTAGACGGTGGACATGCCGTTGATGGATGAGACATCACAGTCATATCCCAGATGTTGAGCGCTTTTCTGTTTTATGGAGCCCCCGAATTTACCCATCATTGAGGCGCCGAGCTCCTTGGAATTTTTCTCGAAATTCCTTTTTTCCTCACTGTTGAATTTGTTATATTCAGCGAGATACAGCTTGGTGGGATTGGTGACTTTCTCTCCGGTTTTTTCGATTAAATCATAGGTGGTGACCCAGTCGGGATCGGTGATCTCGATGGTATCCGATTTTTTGGCCATGCCCATGATCGTGGCGGATGAGGTATGATGCTTGGCCCGAATTTTACCGTAGTCTTTGACATACAGGGTTTCCGTGCCCTGCTGGGAACCTTTCAGCTCGTAGCGAATAGTCGCTTGCTTGAAGGGGAGTTTCATTTCCCAGGGAAGATCCCCTGCGAAAGCAACGGCAACGAGACAAAAAAGAATCAAGGGTACGGCCAGCAAACTTCTTTTTTTCATGAGCATCTCCTTTCAGGAATAGAATGAGCACAGCAAGGCTGCGTTGGTCAGATACAAGTATTCACATTTTAGCGACAAATGCCATCAGCACAAGGAAAAGGGGAACGAATCCATGTTTTCAATCGTACAGGCGATAGCGGAGCGTAAAATTCAACAGGCGATGACGGAAGGAACCCTCCTTGACCTGAGCCATTGGAAGGATAAGCCGCTGCCACCGGATGACATGGCCGACGTGCCGGACGATCTGCGCATGGCATACCGTCTGTTGAAGAACGCGGGTTATGTGCCGGAAGAGGTGGCAATGCGGAAGGAGATCACTCGCATCGAGCAGTTGCTGGAAAGCTGCAGGGATGAGCAGGAAAAACTCAGGCAGTTAAAAAAAATAGCCTGCCTCAAAACCAAGCTGGAATGCCGCATGGGCAGGACAATCCAGCTTGGCGAGGAGGGGCCGTACTACAACAGGGTGGTGGATCGACTGTCGACCCCCAAGAGCGGCTGACGGAACGGAAAAGTGCTAGAGTTCGGTAATTTCGGCAAAAAGCGGCTTTTCCTGCTCGATTTTTTCGCGGCTGCCGATGGTTGCGCGGTATCGGGTGGTTTGCAGTTGTTGAAAGAAGGGTGCAAATTGCCGCAGATCCTGGGTCGAGGTTGCCAGGATTTTCTCGATCCGCTGCTGCTTGAAGGCAGTGGTGATTCCGGAAAGATACTCGTTGCGGGCAGTGGCCCCTTTTGAGGCCGGTCCCTGGTGGGGGGAGCAGGTACTGTAGGCGCCGATAACCAGCTGCTGCAAGGATTCCTCGGACAATTCAAGCCCGCTGATCACCCCAGGCAAGGCCTCGTATGCATCGAAGGTTTTCTTCACCTGCGGATCCCGATAGCTGACCATGCCAAAATTACCGGTCAGATGGTTGAATTGGATGAAACAGCCGTAAGCCCCTCCCATCTGCCGAACCGTATTCCAGAGATAATCGCGGGAAAGCCAGGTTCTGAGAACCTCGAAGGAGCCGTTATAGGCCTCAGGCTGGGAGAACAGGGTGCAGGCCTGGACATTATAAACGATTTCAGCCGAGGTGGTGAAGGCCTGGGTGGCAGGCCCGAGCTGCATCTCGAGGCGCGCGGGGACGACGGGGAGATCGGGAAGACTCTCGATCACCGTTGCGCCGAGGTTGTGAAAACGCTGAATATCTCCCTCATCCGCGGTAATCGAGACAATCAGTCCCTGACGACGCAGGATCAGATTGCGGATCTGCTGCAGGGCGGAAAAGAGTTTTTCTTCCTGATCAGGATAGTTGTCGGCCAGATTCTTCAGATGAAGGTAGGCGTGAATCCCCTGTACGCATTCGTTGTACTGCCCGGCTTTACTCAGGTGGGAAAAGACCCGGGTTGAAGCGAGGGAATAGCCTTCGCTCTGCACCGAATGCTCCGCCCAGGCGTACTCACGGTGAATGATTTCCTCGATGTGCTGCTGGTCGGAAAAATCAACGGAGGTCAGCACCTCGGTCAGCAGGTTGATTGCCTGTTCCAGGTAGCTGGAAAGCGCCTTGATGTGCAGCCAGAGGATCGGGCGGACCGAATCGCGGGCCCCTGCCTGCACATAGACTTGAAAGGAGTGGGAAAAGTCGCCGGTGCAAAGATTGATGGCCTTGGCGAACTGCATGTAATTCTTGTTCGCTGTGCCGATTTCGGTGAGCACCGTGGCAAACAGGTCGAGATAGGGCAGCAGTTCCGCCGGCAGCGAAGAACAGTCAAAGCCGAAATCGAGATAACTGATTCCGTTGGTTTCCAGATTGCTGATCAGCAGGGGCGTGCCTGCCAGGGTCGACGGCTGGACGACATGGGAGGGCGGCTTGGCATCCAGGTCGCCCAGTGAAAGCCGCGGCAGTCGGCGCAGATCCTCCGGGGAATTCTGGGCAGTCTGCATGGCCAGCAGCTGCCGGGTATGATCGACCAGGTCCTGGCGGCCGCTAGCATCCAGGGTCCCGGAAAAAGCCGCAAGACGCTGTTGCTCATCCTGCAGAATCTGGGCACCTTTTGCGGCGTCCGGTGCAAGCGTTACGGTCACTGTGGCCGGGTTGTCCAGCAGGGAGCTCCGGATGAGCTGCTCGAAATAATCATTCTCCAGGGCATCTTTTCGAATTTCGGCCAGCAGGGCATCGATCTGCAGGGCATCAAAGGGCTGCAGCTGATGTTTCATGGCGGGAAGGGCCTTGCCGATCAGGTCAAGACCGCGCTGGGCCTTGTTCATCTCTTCACGGACTGAAAACTCATACTTGTTCAATTCGGAGAGAACCAGATCCCTGTCCAGTTTCCCCTCCACCATCCGGGTCAGGGTGGCCTTGTACAGGGCCAGGAAGTGGTCGCGTTTCTCCGGGTCCGAGCCGATCAGGTAGGTGATCATCAGGGTTTTCCAGCTGGAGTTGGAAAGAAACAATCCTCCGAAATCCTTGCATAAATAGGAATTCAGGATCGCCTTTTTCAGCGGCGAGCCATCGGAATTAAAAAGAATATTGGCGATGATCTGAAAAGCGGCGTTGAGCTTACGATCACCCACCGTGCCCACAGCGGAACTGACGGCGATAAAGGTCTTTTGTTCGGTGGAACCGCCGGCCTGGATGGGATAGGTATCTTCAATGAACACCGGCTGCCGGACATCATCCCCTTCGTTGATGCGTGCCTTGGCGACCGGCGTTGGGTACTTCGCTAAAAAATTGTCCTGAACAAAGGCCAGTTCCTGATCGAGCGGGGCATCGCCATAAAAGAAAAAGGTGCTGTTCGAGGGATGGTAGTGGGTGGCGTGAAAATTGACGAACTGCTCAAAGGAGAGATCGGGGATGGAACGCGGATCGCCCCCCGATTCATGCGCATAAGTCGAACCCGGCATCAACCCGCAGAAGATGTGATGAAAAAGGGCGCGAATGGGGTCGGAAAAAGCCCCTTTCATCTCATTGAGTACGACCCCCTTGAACTGGATCTGGTCATCGAGGTTTTCGAGGTGGTAGTGCCAGCCTTCCTGTTCAAAGGTTGATCTGAGCAGCAGGGGTTGGAAGACCACATCGCAGTAGACGTCCATGATGTTGAAATATTCTTTGAGATTGCGGGTGGCAAAGGGATACCAGGTGGTGTCCGCCCCGGTCATGGCGTTGAGAAAGGTCATCAGCCCGCCTTTATTGATCTCGCCGAAGACATCACGGACCGGATATTTGGTGGACCCCATCAATACCGAATGTTCGAGAATATGGGCGACACCGGTGGAGTCTTCGGGAACGGTCATGAAGGAGACGCAGAAGGTTTTGTTGACATCCTGGTTTTTGATGGCCAGGGCCTCACAGCCCAGGGTGACATGCTTGAACAAAAAAACCGTGGAGTGTATCTCCGGGATGTCTTCACGACGCTCAAGCCGAAATCCGTGATAGGTTGAGCCAAGGGTAAAAGAGGTCATAGCAATCCGTTATTAAAAAGTTTTGTGTGAATCCAAAAGGATGGTCACCGGACCGGAATTTGTCAAGCTGACTTGCATCATGGCCTGAAAAACCCCGGACTGTGTCGGGATGCCGCGCTCCAGGCAGGCGGCGATGAAATCGTCATACAGCTGCCGGGCCTTTTCCGGCGGGGCCGCCCCGGTCCACGAGGGCCGACGGCCTTTGCGGCAGTCTCCGTAGAGGGTGAATTGCGAAACGACGAGCAATTCTCCCCGGACATCGAGCAGAGAGCGGTTCATCAGCCCCTGCTCGTCTTCGAAAATACGCAGGTGCTGGATCTTATCCACCATCCAGACCAGATCCCGGGCGGTATCGTCTCCGTGAATTCCCAGGAAAACGACCAGGCCAAAGGCGATGGCGCCGGTCACCTCGGCATCCACCTCAACCTTGGCCTGGCTGACCCGTTGAATGACCGCTCTCATAAATGGGGGCAGCAGGATAAAGAAGGCATAGGCGCTGACAAAACCAAGGTAAGCTCCTTAATCCTCGGAGAGGATCGTCCGGTGGCGGTCCGCAGCGGCCGTGGAGGCCGGCTGCAGGGTGCCGGTGAGATATTGAATGATCGACATTGCCGCCAGGGCCGCGGTTTCTCCGCGCAGGATTCTGGGGCCCAGGGAAAAGGTGGTGAACCGCCATTGACGGAGAATGTCCAGATCCTCGGTATGCAGTCCGCCTTCCGGACCGAGAAAGAGGCAGAGGGGGCCGGGAGTGGTCGCCAGATCGCCGGGCAGCGCGGTGCTCTTTTCCTCTTCCCAGGCGGCGAGGCGATGGCTGAAGAACGAAAAATCTATCGAATCCAAAGCGGCGGCGGGTTTGATGGTCATGGGGGTGGAACGCTGGCACTGCTTGCAGGCCTCGATCATGATCCGTTGCCAACGCTCGTCCTGACGCTGGCGATCGCCATGATTTTCGCAATATTTTGAGACAAGGGGCAGGAAGGTGTGGACCCCGAGTTCCGTGGCCTTCTGGATAAGGAAATCCATTTTTTTCCCCTTGAGCAACGCCTGGGCCACGGTCAGGGGAAAGGCACTGGTGCTGAAATCTTGTCGCACCGCGGTGATGGCCGCGGTCACCAGGTCTTTTCCCGTGGTTTTGAGCACCGCGGAAAAAATGGACCCCTTGCCGTCGAAAAATTCGACGGATTGTCCCGGTTTGAGGCGGAGCACCGAGGTAATATGCCTCGCTTCGGCGCCGGATATTTCGACCAGATCGGCGGAGATCTCGCCGTGCTGCAGATAAAAGCGTCGCATGGGCTCTTTGTAGCACAAAAAAAAAGGGAATGCATAGTATTCCCTTGGGTTAAGAGGGGAAAAAAAGAGGGTCAGCTTGTAATCGGGTCGCCGGTTGCGGAGAAGGGATCCAAACGCCGGTAGGTCAGAATGGTCAGGGGCAAGGAGGCGGCAATCTCCTCCATTCCTATCAAATAAAAGGGCTGATCGGAAAAATCGGGAAAAAAGGCGTCGCCGGCGAAATCTTGGTCGATCACGGTCAGGATCAGGGTCTGGGCGAGCGGCAAACCGGTGCGGTAGAGCTGCTCCCCCCCGATTAAAAACACCTTTTCGGCCTGCTGACAGAGGGCAATCGCCCGGGGCAGGGAGGAGGCGACAATGCAGGCCGGATGGGGCCGAAACGAGGGATTGGCGGAAACGATTATATTGCGGCGGCCGGGAAGCGGCGCGCCGATGGACTCATAGGTATTGCGGCCCATGATCAGGGTATGGCCCATGGTGGTGCGTTTGAAATGCGCCATTTCTTCCGGTATCTTCCAGGGGATGGTATTGTTGCAGCCAATGACCCGGTTAGTGGCCATGGCCGCGATCATGATCAGTTCCAAAATATTTTTCCATCATAGTAGAGACGAGGAAGCCCGGAGGTACAGGGCCGGGGATTGCGCCGTTGTTGCCGCTCATAGTACGATGTATCGGGTTTCCGGACAAGAAAGATCATTCAATCAAGGGAGAGGGGACGCATGCGGTTTTTAATATATGGGGCGGGAGCATTGGGGCAGGCCATCGGCTGCATGCTGGCGGCCGATGGCCACAGCGTGGATCTGGTGCTGAGGCCGCGCTTCATTTCGACGCTCCAAACCGGGGGGCTGGAGGTCACGGGCATCTTTGGCGACTATCGGGCCAGGCCGGATCAATTGGGTTTGCTGGAGGATATCGAGGGGCGGGCGGGCGATAGTTATGATTACATCCTGCTCACCACCAAAACCTATGACACCGACAGGGCGATAGAACAGATCGCCCGGCTTTCAGGATGCATCTGCCCGGTGGTCTCGCTGCAGAACGGCTGCGGCAACCTGGAAAAACTGGAGCAGCGCTTCGGCCCGGGGCGCAGCCTGGCGGCACGGGTCATTACCGGGTTTGCAATCGAGCGCCCGGGGTTGGTCCGAATCACGGTTTCCGCGGATGCTGTCCACGTGGGAGGATGCCTGCGCGGCGAGATCCCGGCGGCGGCCCGTCAACTGGTCGAAGCCCTGGTGCAGGCGGGGATCCCCAGTCTCGCCGTCGAAGATATTTACCGGTCACTCCATGCCAAGCTTTTGTATAACTGCGCCCTGAACCCGCTCGGCGCCATTCTCGGCGTCCATTATGGGGCTCTGGCGGAGAGCGGCGAGACACGCGGCATCATGAACCGGGTGCTGGAGGAAACCTTTGCCGTTATCCGGGCCCTGGGCGGCACCACCCCCTGGCCCGATGTCGAACACTACCAACGGATATTTTACGAACAGCTGGTGCCGGCGACCTTCAATCACCGCCCATCCATGCTCCAGGATCTCGAAAATAAAAAACCGACCGAGGTGGAGGCCATGGTCGGTTATGTGGCGGCCCAGGGCCGGAAGCATGCGGTGGCTACCCCCTGCTGCGATTTTCTGGCTGCACTGGTGAAATTCCAGGAGCAGCAGGCCTTTGACCCAGGCTGAGAGCAGGAAGAGCGGCGGATGTTCTTTGGCTACGGCAACCGGGTCAGCAGGGTCTCGAGCAGGCTGTTGATCTGCGCAAAGCGCGCGGCAGAGGCGGCAACAATCTCGGTCTTGGTCTGGATGTATCGCCCAGTAACGAGTTCGTGGCCGCAGTGGGCCAGAATCTCCCGCACCGTTGCCGGGGTCGATTCAAGATGGAATTGTAAACCGAGGATACGGTTGTCATACAAAAAGGCCTGCTGCCCGCAGGCCGAACTTTCGGCCAGATGAACAGCTCCAGGGGGAAGATCGAAGGTGTCGCCGTGCCAATGAAAAACCGTAGCCCGTTCGGGCAGGCCGCGGAGCAGGTCGCATTTCCTGCCGGCCTCGGTCAGGCTGATCGGCCACCACCCGATTTCTTTTTCCGAGCCGGCAAAGACCGGTGAACCGAGGGCATCGGCCAACAGCTGCGCGCCCAGGCAGATACCGACAAGGGATTTTCCCGCATCAATCGCCTGGTTGATCAATGCCTTTTCACGGGTCAGCCAGGGATATTGCTCGTCCTCGTAGATATTCATGGGACCGCCCATGATTATCAGCCGGTCGAAATCCTTGGGTGAGGGCAGGGCTTCGCCCGCATGGAGACGGGTGCGGGTCAAGTGGTGCCCCTGGGCGGCTATCCACGGGGCGATATGGCCAAGTCCCTCAAAGGGGACGTGCTGTAAGGCATGTATACGCAACGCTCTCTCCTCCCTCATCGCGTTGATGGCATGGAATCCGCCCGCATCGTGCGCCGAGGCCGCGGCACCAAGCCCCGCAGAGCCCAAATCCGCGGACGGATCGGGCTCTGCGGAAAAAGCGACCCATTCTTCAAACAGGTTTGCCGGAAGTTGATGGCGATTTCTCACCTTCAACCCCCAAACCAAAGGCCAGCCGAAGCTTACGTTCGATGCTATCCATAGTTTCCGGATGCTCTTTCAAGAATTTCTTGGCATTTTCCCGCCCCTGGCCGATACGTTCTTCCTGATACGAGTACCAGGAACCACTCTTGTCCACTATTCCCTGAGCCACGCCCAGATCGAGCAGATCACCGGTTTTGGAGATACCCTCACCAAAGACGATATCAACATCCGCCTGCTTATAAGGTGGGGCTACCTTATTCTTGACGATTTTAATTTTCGTCAAATTACCGATGACATCCGTTCCTTCCTTAATTTTGCTGGAGTTGCGAATATCGATACGGATGGAACTGTAGAATTTCAAGGCATTGCCGCCGGTTGTGGTCTCGGGGTTACCGAAAACGACACCGATTTTCATCCGGATCTGGTTGATGAAAATAAGCACAGTATTGGTGCGGCTGATCACGCTGGTAAACTTGCGCATAGCGTGGGACATGAGACGGGCCTGGAGGCCCATGTGCTGATCGCCGACATTGCCGTCGATCTCGGCGCGGGGCACCAGGGCGGCGACCGAATCGATAACCACGACATCAATGCCGCCGCTGCGGATCAGGATCTCGGCGATCTCCAGGGCCTGCTCACCAAAGTCGGGCTGGGAAATCAGCAAATTGTCGGTGTCGACCCCCAAACGTTGCGCATAGGAGGTGTCCAGGGCATGTTCGGCATCGATAAAGGCGGCATTGCCCCCGGCCCGCTGCGCTTCGGCGATCACATGGAGGGCCAAGGTGGTTTTTCCCGAGGATTCAGGACCATAGATCTCGGTGACCCGCCCACGGGGGAGGCCGCCGACACCGAGGGCCAGATCAACGGAGAGGATGCCGGTCGAAATGACCGGAATAATTTCCCTCTCCGTGGTCCCGAGGCGCATGATCGAACCCTTGCCGAACTGCCTGTGGATCTGGGTGATGGCATTGTCGACGCTTTTGAGACGGCCTTCACTTATGTCATTGGATACTGCCATGGAATTCTCCTTGTCTGACCTGTATTATCGTTCGAGTAAAGCTCGGCGCACCAAATCCAGTGCGGTTTGCGCGGTTTTTTCCTGAATCTGCCGGCGTGAGCCGGTGAAATGGCAAAGCCGGTCCATAACCTTGTTTTGGTAATAAAGCCCCAAATAAACCGTGCCCACCGGTTTCTCGGCGCTGCCGCCGCCAGGTCCGGCGATGCCGGTGGCCGAGACCGCGAGATCGCAGTTGAGCTGGAGAGCCGCCTGGGTGGCCATGGCCCGCGCGGTTTCAGCACTGACCGCTCCGTAGTCGGCGAGCAGGCTCCGGTCGATATTGAGCAGAAGATGTTTCAGTTCATTGGAATAGACAATCACGCCGCCGCCGAACCATTGGGAACTGCCCGGCGTTTCGGTGATGGTGCCGGCAATGAGCCCGCCGCTGCACGATTCCGCCGTGCAGAGCATTATTCCCCTTTGTTGCGCCAGCTGTCCGACGATGGCGGCCAGGGTTTCATTGCCGATTCCAAAAAGAGCGTCTCCTAAAGACTGCCTGATGAAGGCATCCATTTCAAGGAAAAGGGGGTCGGTCCGTCCCTTCTTAAGATTGCGAAGGGTGAGGCTGATGTGGACCTCGCAACCGACCGGGTAATAGCCCAATTGGACGGCATCGTTCCGTTCCAAGGCGAGTAGCCGTCTGTTGATCTCAATTTCCTGGAGACCGCAGGTGCGGTAGATCTGCTGACAGACAGGAATGTTGGCGGCAGCGGAGAATGCGTCCAAACCGGGAAGCACTTTGGCGGCCAGCAGGGTCTCCATCTGCGGCGGGATCCCGGGAAGAAAGTAGATCAGTTTGCCGTTATGCCGGAGCAGGTAGCCGGCCATGCGGCAGTCGTCATCCAAGACCTCGGCGCCCTCGGGCAGCAGAGCGAGTTTGGCGAGCGAGACGCCATCGCTGCACTGCTCCTGGGCCAGACGCACATCGATCCTGGCCTTGACGCAGGGATGCACCACGGTTTTGAGATTGAGTGCGCTGATCACCGCCTCGTTGGTCAGGTCATCGGTGGTTGCCCCCAAGCCGCCGGTGACAATCACGAAATCGGAGCGATCCAGGGCTGTTTTCAGTGTGCTTCCAATGAGTTCGGGTGCATCGCCGATGGTGTGCATCGCCTGGATCTCATGACCTGCAAAAAAGAGCTCCCGGGCGGCATAACCACTGGTGGTGTTGGTGATGCGGCCCGAGGTCAGTTCGTCGCCGATGGCGATTATTTCTCCGATCATTCGCCTCTTCCTTTTGAATTTAACTTAAAACACAGCCTACCTGGTTCCCCGGTTTTCCTCAAGGAAGTCCTCGACGAGACTTCCCAAAGGCTGTCCGTTGTCCACTCCCGTCAGCCGGACAGGGACAACCTGGCGCAGGAGCGCGGTGGTTCCCGGAAAGAGGATCGGCAGGTAATTTCCTGAAAAACCCTGTAAAAACCCGGTCTTTGCGTGTCGCCGTTCAACCAGGACCCGATGGACGGTGCCGACCTGGTCCCGGTAAAACCGGGTGCGCTTGTCGCTGTCCAGGAGGCGCAGCCGCTGGACCCTCGCCTCTTTCACCGGCCCGGGAAGCTGATGGCCGAAGGCGGCGGCCACGGTGCCGGGA